>Ga0100385_1000010_pt1 | contig 303180 bp, 250 predicted proteins | sample CryGeymeta201509_FD_81543 | JGI IMG/M metagenome (GOLD analysis project Ga0100385, IMG submission 81543) | Groundwater microbial communities from Crystal Geyser aquifers in Utah, USA - Crystal Geyser metaG 2015-09 | ecosystem: Environmental > Aquatic > Deep subsurface > Groundwater | place... | reverse complement strand
ATAATCTCCATAATATGTTTGTTGAATACTAAAAACACTTCAAACATAGAGATTATTACCTTTTTTTGTATACTAAATTTTCACTTTCGAAAAACCCTGCCATTCGGCAGGGCTATTTTATATAGATAATATTCATTTTTGTAAAGTATGTCTTGCTATTTATAACTGGTAGATATATGGTTACAAACTTTTGAGCTTAATTGTTGATTTATATTTGAAAAGTAATATTGATTGTGCTGTTTTCTACCTACTTTAGTAAAATACCATTTGCTATCTAGCTGATATTTAATAAAAATTTGCTTTTCTTTTAAAATCTTTATATTATGTAACCAAGTCTATATCAGCAGAATGATTTTAATATTATGTTATAAATGATTACAAATATAAATAATTTTTTGAAATATAGTTGGAATCAAAAGAAAGAGTTTTTGATAAGTTTTTATGAAGCAATGTTTAGTAAGTGTGAAACAAAATATTATCTAAATATTTTTAGATACAAAGTAAAGGAAATTAAACAATACGAAGAAAATACCAAAAACTTGAATAGATTAATTTATCTATATAAGCTTATAATTAGGAAAGAGGAGATGATCAACAAACAAAAAACACTAGAAATAATTAATACTCAAAAAAAATATAGATTAAATAATCAAGAAATATCTCAAAAGGAGTTTATGACAAATCAGAAAAAAATTCAAGACTTTTTAGATTTGATATAATTTATAAAATGAAGTTTTCTATAGATAAACTAAAAAAAATTTTCTTTCCAAAAGAGGAGGCGAAAGCTGTAGCAGCAAAGTTTGAAAATATAAATGCTCTTTTGCCGATGTCTGAAGATGATGATAAAGTTGTTTTTATGGATGAAAACGAGGCAGAATTATATTTTATTGAATCATTTTGAGAATTAGAAAAAGAGGAAAAAGAAAAGTTGTATCCAATGTTCAAATATTTTAATAAAAATATATTTGATATATTGATAAATTACTGAATAAAAAAACAAGATTTTATGTTAAAAGAATTTCAGATTTTGTGATGGGAATATAGTGAAGCAATTGGTAAAATGTTTTCTAGAGAACCTTTTCAATATTTAGTAACTCATGGTAATGAAAGCGTTTTAAAAAACTTAATTGAAGAATTTGATTGATGAAATATTACATTGCATATTGTCAACCATGGAAATCATTTAGAATGTATAAGATATTTAAGTTTAAGAGAAGAATATCATGGAATTACGAGAAGAAGGTCATATAAAATACAAGAAGGCTTTGATAAAAACAAGGGAATTGATTTTAATATTCAACGTAGCTCAAATTGATCTGGATACAAAAGAGAAGGTTTTATTCAAGAGTTTGAATTCAATAATAATTATATAAAATTAAATATTATTTCATGTACTCACGCCTCAGAGTGAATGTTTGCTTATAATTTAGATATGGACTTTCTTTGAAAACAAATAATAGAAAAGGCATCAAAAAAAAATACTATTTATATTGAGGCGTGAACTTATACTACGGAATGACATTTTTATAATTATTTAAATAAATTAAAGTGAATTCAATTAGATGGATGGCGTATGGAATACATAAACTCTTCTTATAACTCATTTTGAGATATAGCTAAAGAATATGCAGCAAAGTGATATTCCTTTGTAAACTTTGATTTATCTGTACAAGACCCGACAAATACGATAAAGTTTTTGAGAAAAGAATGATGTGATGATTTTCTGATCTGTCAAACTATTTATTTGCAACTAAAAGAATACGTTGATAATATTGATTCTCAAAAATCAGTTTTTAAAAATTTATTTCCAGACTTAGATATTGAAACAATCACTCGTATATTGCAAGTTTTGAAAAAAACAGATGGTAAAATATGAATAGAAAAGAATTATCACATTTATAATTATTTGAGGGAAAAATTCATGTATGAGTGTTTGGAAAGAGGTGCTAACAATTGAGATCTTGTAATCACGCATCCAGCTCATATTAAAGAATTATTGAAATCCGAAATTCATCACCCGTCTATTGATAAATTATCTTATAGTATATAGCGGCTTGCGAAAGAAAGTAAATTCCTCTCTAATCCCCAGTCAATTCTTTGATCTGATCTCTCAAAACAGTCGCATGCTCAAAATCCCAGATAGCTATTGCTGCATCCAGCTGTCATTTGAGGTCTTTTAGTATCATTTCTTTTTCTTTTTTGGTCATACGTTTGAGTTTTTTCTCATTTTTGTTCAAATTTAGTCCACGGAAATCTTGTGTAAGGTCTTCGCCTGTTTTGACTGATTCAATATGTTTTATATTTGATATTGCTACTTTTGGAGTAATATTGTTTTTTTTGTTGAACTCGATTTGCAAACTTCTACGACGATGTGTTTCTCGTAATGCTTCAACTATTGATCAGGTAAAAGCATCTGCATAAAGTGCTACTTCTCATTTTGGATTTCTTGCTGCACGTCATATTATCTGTATGAGTGACGTTTTTGATCTCAAAAATCATTCTTTATCTGCATCCAAAAGGGCAATAAAAGATACTTCAGGAAGATCAATTCACTCTCTCAAAAGGTTAATTCATACAAGAATATCAATATCTCCATTTCTCAGTTTTTGTATTATATCCCAACGTTTGAGCGTTTCTATTTCACTATGAAGATAAAAAGCTTTGTATCCTCTTGCAACCAAAAAATTTGTAATTTCTTCTGATGACTTTTTTGTCAGCGTCAAAACAAGGACTCTTCATCAGTTTCAGATATGAAAGTCTAATTTTTCAAAAAGATTGTCCAAAAATGCTGGAACTTTCTTGGCTTTTTGAATTGTCGTTACATTAAGAAAATCTTTGAGATTAGTATAGCTAGACATACATGATGGTTAAATAAATATTATTTTTTGTGAACCATCCACAATGGAATATTCGACAATGCAGAAAATATACTTTTTTTTGTAAAAGACAAAATCTTGCCAAGCGGTCTTGTGACCATTTTTTTGACAAGATTTTTGGAGTGTTGTACACCTTTTTGAATCAAAGAAGTAGGGTTCATGTTCTTCATGTTTTTAGTATAACAGCCTACAAAGCGATTGCAAGTTTAGTTGATCTTGATTCACGATATTTTATCTCGAATGTCTTCCAGATCCATTCTTTGAATATAATCTGCTTTACGTTTTAGCCCAAATGCGACGGTAATCATTTCTGCTACTGTTGACTTTGGAACAAGAACTTTTTCCATCTCAGGTTGAACCTTGAAAAGTTTTGGGGCGATTCTATTGATTGCAATAGCTGCTTGATATTGTGTTACTACAGCATCCGGATCTATATACAACTTTCATCCTTCTAACCTTTCAAAAAAACTTGTCAGACCGAGATTTTTTGCTTGTGAGAGTATTTCTCATTTTTGTGTATCTTGGATATCAGCAAAGTAATTCATACCAGGTGCGGACACGGGAATAGAAGGGTCGAAGTAGTTTTGTGTTTTGACCAATAAAATCAAAAACTCTTGACGAGAAATAGGCTGATCTTGTTGACTTTCACTGTATTCTGTTGGATTAATTATTCCACGTTCAAACAACACATCCCATCAATTCGATACTCACTCATTATCTTGTAGTTCTGTGTTTATACTTGTGTCAACTTGTGTATTTGTTTCTGATTGAGATGGTGTATCTGTATCCCAAAGATTAGAGATTGTTTGTTGAGCAGACGCAAGCAAACTTGTATTTTCTGATTCTTGTTCTATGTCATTTGTATCTTCATCATATAAGTAGTTTCATAATTCATCCGTTACATCTTGATCAAATGCACCATGAATTACATGTGCTAATTGTCACCTTGTGACAATTTCATCGGGGTCTTTAAAGATGTTAGTACAGTTCTTATTTATAATGCTTTTTTGTATTCAAAGGACGTTTATTGCACGTATGATGTCATGTTGTGTGACAAATGTATTGAGACGTAGCTGTGTTTCATTTCACCCAAAAAACTTGAGTACTTTCATGTATTTGTTAAGTGCGATGTGATGCATAAGTCTTGGGGTTGTTTGCACATAGGGGAGTTCTTGCACTTTTAGGAGACCATCTATTGCTTCTTGTTGAATTTCTTCCAAAAAAAGAGGTCAAAAACTGTTCGATAGTATTGTAATTGCGTCTGCACGACGTACATAGTTGTCAGGGTAATATTTTTTGGCGACTTGGTTTCATTGTACGACGCATCTATTTGTTATATATTCTATAGCTAGTTTATATTGATGATCTTGTATGTCTATAAACCCATTGTCTGGGCAAAATTGTTGTTGAATATCAGCAACAACAACATCATATGAGTACATTCATACACCATTAGAAGTTGTTGTGCTTGATTGTATAGAGGTTGTGTCGTTTTGCGCTTGAAAAAACGATCACAGTTTTGTAAATCCTGAAACATCTTTGTTTGGATTCGTTGTGTTGTCTCCTAAAGTATCTTGCGTTTCGTGTGATAACGTGAAAGAATTAGTCTGTTCAACCACAGTATTCTCGCTTGTATTTTTTGTGAACAGCTTTTGTAGGCTCGCGAGAAGTCACGTCTGTTTTTTTACTTCAGCGTTTTGCGATTGTTCAATTCATCAAAAGTATCAGCGTTGTACTGCGTCTTGAGACGTATCTCTGGCTGAAACGGGTTTCGTGTCTGAAATTGTTATTGATAAATAAATACCAATACATATACAGAACACTACGATTACTTTAGAAAACATTTTGTCCATGCTACCACCCTTAGCAGGTATATAAAGAATGCGTGGTTACCCATCGCGTACATATATAATACATATATTTATAAATTTGTCAACTATTTATGAGTAAAAAATAAAATATGTCTTCTTTTGCTTGAGGATAATCTAGGATTTATCAATGTTATTGCTTTTTGTTTTGCTATATTATATACAGTAGTTTTACTCTTTTTGTGTTACAATGATTTCTTTTTTTGATGCTGACAAGCTGGAAGCATTTAGACAGGAACATAAAATTGATCCATATCGTCTCAAACAAGTTCAATTAGAAATTTTTAAAAACTCTTGTTTATCTTTTGACGATATGACGTCTTTGCCAAAAGATCTTAGATCTTTGTTTGCTGAACATATCAGTATCGTACCTTTTGTTGTTACCAAATGTCAGGAAGATGACGAAGTTGTAAAGTTTTTGTTTGCAATGCCAGATGATCCAGATAATGTCTTTGAAACGGTGCTTATGTATCACTATTCTGCTCACGTTCAAGACAAACTCAACAGAATGACTTTGTGTATTTCAAGCCAAGTATGATGTAGCGTATGATGTACGTTTTGTGTAACGTGAAAGCTTGGTCTCAAAAAAAACCTCTCACATGATGCTATTTTGGGTCAGGTTCTTTTTGTCAATAATTATATCAAAAAAAATCGATGAAAAAAAGAGGATTGATCTCGATGGGCTGTAAGAAACATAGTTTATATGTGAATGGGTGAGCCTTTTTTGAATTACCCTAACGTCAAAAAATCTGTCCCATATCTGACTGAAACCAAGTATTTGTGACTTTCAAGAAGGCGTGTGACAATATCAACATCGTGAGTCACGCCAATTATGCGTCAATTTAACAATGATAACTTGCCTGTGTCTTTTGCTTTTTCACTACATGCACCAAATCAGACATTGCGCGCGGAGCTTGTTCCATTTGCAGAAAAGTTTCCATTAGATGAATTGATGAAAGAATGTGATGAATATGCACGTATGACGGGTAACAAAGTATTTTATGAATATGTTTTGATTAAAAATATCAATGATACCAACGAATGTGCTCATGAAATGTGAGTTCTACTCAAACATCGTAAAGCACATCTCAATGTCATACCTTATAACCAAAATCCTGCTGTTGAGTTTGAAGAGCCCACCGAAAAACAAGTGAGAAAATTTCAACATATTGTAGAGTCATACGGAGTAACCGTTACGGTGAGGTGAAACATGTGAAGAAAATCAAAATGAGCTTGTGGTCAATTATGACGAGAAGAAGTAGAAAAAAAACTAAAGATAAAATAATTTATGTTACTCATTTTGTAGTTTTCATTCATTGATAATAATTTTGATCTGTTCCTTTATTTTGTATAATATCTTTTAATCTTTTATAACTTTCAACTGCGTTTATTGCTGTGTCAAGAAAAAAATTTGAGTCAACTTTTGTTCACATAAATAATATTTGTATGCTATGAATATTGTGTGCGAGTCAATAGACTAAAAGTTTCTTTCTATCATTTTCGGATACAGGTACTTCATTCTTGTACAAATAACTCTCAAACAATTTTTGTGCTTCTTGATTAATCAGTATAGTTCATATATATTTTTTTGTCTGATTATCTACCAAAACGCCAATATTTGGATTATTAAGTAAATTTTCTAGATATAATACATCGATTTCTTCAAGATTATAACTTTTTTCTGACTTTTGTTCTCTTTGGTGTTTGTATTTGCTTAGTATTTCTTCAAACTTATAGTAGTCTATTTGTTTTATATCGTTAGTGTTCTGGCTTTGATTCTCTATGATTAATGCGAGAATATATAGACGTAAGAGACGCTCTGCTTTGGGAGAATCAGGTAGTATATCGTATGTCTTATAATTGTTGTAAAGACTTCTAGCATTTTCGTTTTCAAGAATAACATGAGATGCTGACAAAATATATGTATCCACGTATATGTTTATATTATCTATGGTGTCGAATTTTTTCATAACATAGTCTTCAATCGTTGCTAAAACGATATCATTCACGTTATATACTTTTTTATGTGTATATATTGTTCTGTCATTTTTTTTGATTAATCACGATGTTATACTATCTGTTCCATCCAAAGTATTATATGTTTTTCTCTTGTTGTTTTAGTACATGCTACAAGAAGAGGAAATGTTACAAGTAGACAAATTTCATGAAGTGTGTTTTTTAGTTTCATAGAATTTGAATGTGTAAAATATACATTAGATAAATGATATTAATATTAGTATTATTACCAATCACTTTTCATTAAGTGTCTAGAATTGAGTGATTTTTGTCCAAAGTGTACCGTAGCTTTATTGCTTAATCTCTTCACTTCATATATCCAAACAGAAAAGCATTAGTGTTGGGTCTATTTATTTTTTATGTATGCCGTTCTTATTTTTGTTTTGTTTCAAATCAAGTATCGCTTTCCAAGTCATATTTTTTAAATATTTGGTAATTTTGTTTTTCTATTGCATTAGTTTTTTCTCGGACACTACTGACTGTGTTTTTTTTCATGATTAAAGAGCATACTTTCGTTTTTAAGTTCTTGAAATACTGGTTCAAATTCTGCTTGATATGCAGCTACTTCTGGTTCATATTGTTCTAAGCATGTTTCTAGTTTGGACGAGTTACTTGCGAAATATTCTATACAGTAGTGACATCATTTGAATATTTTTGCTCATTTATACATGAGTCAGTACTTCATCTCTTCTAAAGTTGGTTCTTGTTTTGTTGTATCTTTTTGGTGTGCAATGTATATTTCATATGCTTGTTGCGCTTTTGGGCTTGTCAAAACTGTATCAACTTCTGCCTTTGAAGGTGGACTTCGACTTGTACCATACATATCCATAAACTTAATATCCTCAAATGAATACGCATATTCTGGTTCAAATATTTCTTGTACTTGTTCTTGTGTTTTTTGTTTACACGCAGTACTTAGTAATATAATCGGTATTATTCGTTTAGTAAGTGTGGTATTGATTTTCATATGTTGGTTATTAAGAAATATATAATTGTTTTTATTGAGAGTAATTTTTATGTAGTTGTTCTAGTCTACCTTTAGCTTGCTCTATTTGTACGTCTCGAATAGAGTTGTGTACAGATGATGCATATTTAGTATCTCAAAATTTAAATTGTGAACTTGTATATTTTTCATTGCAGTAGCTATAATATACAATTTTGCCAGTCTTACTTCATCCATAGTCAGAGGTACTTTTTGCAAAGATTTTGCAAATGCATTTTTTGGTTCTTCATTATTTAATATTACATTCACCATTTTTACATACCTTTCTGTGTTTATATCTTGTAGTTTTCATCTTACTATATTTTCTAATTCATTAATATTTATTTTTTCAAGTGTAGATGGGATTTCTTGATTTTGTATTTTTTCTCGGTGTATAGTATCAGAGTTTTCTTTATTGTTTATGTCTATTCTAGTATCTTTAGTGCTATCTATTGATGCACTTATATTCTCTGTCTCAGTGAGAGTATCATATCCTTGTTTTTGTGTATTATTTGTACATGCTTGTACTAATGGAGTTATTGCAATAACGAGTTTAGCTATATTATTTCTTAAATTTCTCATTTTTTATTACATGTTTTATAAAAGTTTAATTCTTACGTAGTAAGATTATGTATTCTCTTTGTATATGTCAATACAAATTATGTTACCATTCTTTTCATGTTAGATTTTTTGTGTTAAGTGATTTTTGTCCAAAGTTAGTTATGTTTTTATTGGGTACTCTCGTTACTTCATCATATCCAAATAGAAAAGCATTAGTATTAGGCTTAGCTATTTTTTGGATATGCTGCTCTTGTTTTTGTTTTGTTTCAAATCGAGCATCGCTTTCTAAGTCATATTTTTCAAAAACATCTTTATTTTGTTTTTGTATTTCATCAAGTTTTTCCATGAGAGCAATACATGCTTCCTTTGTAAATCATATGGTTGTAGCTGTAGATTTTCAATCAATATAAATAGTTACGTTTCATAAATAACCCCTTTTACGTAGTTCTACATGAAACTTATACAAAAGTGTTTGTATATTTTTTATGTGACTCTCCATTTTGAGCGATCAGATTTTTGCTATCTGATTATAGATCTCTTTATTACGATCTTTCGCTTTTTCGTCAAATTGAGCTTGAATATATCCATAGTCTACACTTACTTTTGTTGTAATATGTATATGAATTGGTATTTGTGTTTCTTTTTTCTCTAGTGTCATACGGAGTCCTGGTTGTCATTGCAACTTATAGCTCATATCACGTCATTCTACTTGTGTAGTTTCTTCATGAATCCTAATCTCTTCATTGACTTTAGTCAGAGATATATTCTTTTTATCTAATTGATCTGCAATAGTTCGTTTCTTTTCAAATAAGTTGTATCATAGTGATATGATTCTTTTAACATCCTTCTCATCTTTTATCATCTGTTTTTTGTTTATGATGTTTTTTCTTGCTTTCCTCATTCATCTTACAGATATTCAGTTTAATGACTCATAATTATTTTCGAGGAGCATAGTAATTCTTAAAACGAATTTAGGGACTAAATATAGTGCATATACAAGTAAGATTACTGATTTTACATTATGATTTATATTAAGTTTTCCTGCTATTCGCTCAATAAAAAAAATTACTGGTATATAATGTGTCCAGTACAATGTCTCTTTTAGATATGGACTAGTTGATAATATACTATATAATTTAAATGCAAATACATCATTGTTAACATCATCATGTAATTTTTTTATGGTGCTTTTTTTTAATACAAGATTTGTTCCACTAATAACGAGGTAGTAAGCAAACATGATAACAAAAATAAGGCTTCCTCCCAATATTAGAACAACATTAAAACTTTTCACATAATCTGTAAACAGGTACTCTCTATTTGTAAAATCAACAATATCTGGGTCAAACTTTTCTCAGACAAGTTCAGGGTGGTTTTTGATAAAAGCCAAAAATTGTTTTTCTTGCTCCTGAGGATCTTGTATTCTTGCTATGGTACTCAATTCACTTTGCATATATTGCTTCATGAGAACTTCAAGGTATATATAGCTCACTTTGGAAGATGTGACTCGGTTCATTTGAGAATATTGTCTTTTTGTCGTCATAAACTATCGGTTACAAATTGATCTCGTTCAGCTGTGTTTCATATAGCCTCTGATATGTATAACTTGTAGAGCTCATCTTGCTGTTCAAGTGAAAAAAGAGCAAGAATTGGTGAAGACTTGTGATATGGGTGTTCGTTCAAAAAATCATAATATAACTTTTGATTGTTAGATAACTTTGGGTCTTGCTCGAGTCATTCGGGCATATACTTCAGTGGATAGTCACTTCTCATCTTTCGTCCAAGGCTGTCAGACAAAAATTCTTTTCGTTCCGTTGGATCTCATATGTTTTCTGATAGAAATTGTCAATACAGTTCGTTTTGTCGCTTATACGCAAATGGTTTTTTGTCAATTGGAGTAAGAAAGTCTTCCGCACCAAACCGATATGTATCTTTGATAGGCGTATTTTCTTGGTGAACCAAAATCATATATGTCATTGCAAAGTCTTTATATGGATGGTCTAGAAACTTATTTTCTTTATCAAATCAGCTTCGAACAGTTTCTTGAAGATGTGTTGCTCATTCAGTTACAGCTACATATTTGCTATCGTTAGATCGAAAATGCTTTAGTTCATGATCTATGGTTCAGATCATTTCCTGTATTTTGATTGAGTCAGGTACATTTTCATCTAAAATACTATGATTAGGGTTCATATAAATAGTATTGTCGTTCGATAATCAATCTAAATCATTTCATATTTCTGTAATTCAAACTGTAAACTTTTTCTTCATAAGTTCTCAATATGTGAAATCTTCTCTAAAAGTTCTCATATATGGAGCAAGAACTTTTTTTCCTAGATGATCAAATACGGTATCAATAAGTGTATGCAACAACTCTTTTTGCTTAGGGTTAATAGTTCTATCTATGTATGTGTTATTATGCATAGAATATTTTTTATACATATAGTTTCATAAAGTATCTTTTTCTAGTCTATCAAATTCTGTATCAAGATTGGTGTGCAGTTGCTTTTTGAGAGTGTTAATTCTTTGTCTCGATTCTTTTCAAAATTTTTGATACATAGTATCGTTTGGGGTTTTTATTTCCAAATCTTCTCGGGTTAAACCTCTAAGATTAAGTATATTGAGACTATCTGTATGGGAGCGTAGAGTATTTGGTAACGTGTCGCTTTCTACAAAAAATAATGGATTTTTTTCATAATATGATCAGATTTTTGCCCCTTCTTCCTTTACTGTATCAAAATCACTTTCTTGATATCCGTTCATAATACCAAAAAGTAAAAGTACAGATACAACTTTTACTCTCGTATATGTGATTTGTGATCCAAATTTTTTACTTATACTTTTAACTTTTCATATTTTCGTTTTGCTTTTGTAGTCGTTATGTAGTCTTTTCAGAGCATCTTGTTTTTTGTCAGAACTGACAATATCTTTGAAAAGCTCGATATCTTCGCTTTTTTCTATTTCATATTTTTTAAAAATTTGATCTGGAAGTGATTGCACGTCTCATTCTTCTTCAAGTTGTGCTAGTATGACAGCAAACTCATCTAGGTAGTGTAAAAATGCAGCATCAGTTAGTTTACTGTTTTGTCATTTTTTTGCAGAATCTTGCGTGGATTTTTTTCTAAATGCATATGGTTGTGCTCCTGTTGGACGAATAAAGCTTTCATAGCTTTTTTGAATAGTGTGTGTATCCAACATGTATTCTTCAAATGTCGCATGCGCTCAAAAATTTTGTGCTGTAACAGTTTCTGATCAATCTATTTTTGTTCAAGGATCACCTGATCGATTTGTTTCTCGTATGTATTTCAATTGTTCTAGATCGAGAGGAGCAAACGATTGAGGACGATCAGTTCAAGACAAAAGTCAAATAATCTCTTCAATTATAATCTCTTTTGTAAATTTGCTATGTTTTTGTAGTTCTTCTCCAAGTGACTTACTCTCAAAGTATAAGTGTGTATAAGCTTTTTCAAACGAAACAAAATCCATGTTTCTATCAAAACACGTATTTGCTTCTAGGTATTTTTCTAGATAATTTTTTTCTGACTTTCTAAAATATTCTAATGTACGCATGTTTTTCTCATTTCTAAAAAATTTATTTTTTTGCAAATAATGTCAATAATAAATATACTATAAAAAATTTATATAGTTTTGCAATATGAAAAAGACATTATCAACTATTCTCAGTGTGATTGCGTGTTATAGTATATTCTTTCTAGGTTCGTACGCGATAGCGTCAGTTTGTCCTTTTTCATTTTCTGATGTTGACCCACTTGCATCTATTTCTTTTGAAGCTCTTGATACTCTACAACACCAATATAAAGCCACTTCGCAAAAGTGAAAAATACTTGCCTGACTCAAGCATAAAAAGATTTGTCGTTTTTTGTATGACTCGAAAGATACGTATATAGATTTTTCGGATAGTTTTGATAGATACAAATTTACAGAGTTTGTTTCTTATTCTCCAGCTACTCTAAACTCGTATATCAAAACCCTCACATATCAAAAAGTTGATGAAGAGTACCTAGAAGCATTAGCTTATTATAACGGAATAGTTCAAGATTACTCCCAAAATACACTTATTTTAGACACTAAAATATGACATTCAGAGCAGATATATTCGTTGAGTTGTGAGGCAAATACACTTGCAGATCTTATCAATTATTATTACAAAAAACATGCTATTCCAGCTGTCAAAGAACAGACAATAGTCAATAAAATTCCTTATGACACAACTACGTTTGTTCGTAAAGGAGCAACCAATTATTGGTGAGATCCTGATAAAGGATTTGTATGAAATATAAATTGAAGTTTGTTTAATCTCAATAATTATGCAAAGTCGTATTCTCGAGGGTATGGCGTATATGCAGCTCCTCTTATTCCTTTGATCAATAGATACATATGATCTTTGTGATACGAAGCATATAAAAGCAATTTTCTTGCTGATTTTAGTATCATACGTAGCCTTGTGAGTGGTCACCCCATTATGTTTTGGTATATTTATCCTTATAGATGAGAGGCTTTGACACAAGCTCTAGATATTATTACTCCATCGTGAAAGAAAAAAACATTACGAAAAAATCAACATGTCTGACTGCTAGCATGAGCATCATTTGATACGTATATGCGTGTCAAAGAAATTTATTATTACGATTGATTGTCTCCAGATCTTCAAACAATGGATAGAAAGAATTTTACTGAATTAACATCGTATTTTGATGAATACATATATATCAAAAACAGTAACTAAAAAACAGATTATCTTGCAAGTTCATAGTTATTGGATACAAAGATAGTATTTATCATACTTCGATTGTCTATGAGCACATTCAACATGCGTAGGGTATATTCTTTTGTGTTGTGAGTTGTATGTCTTGTTTTTTGATTGCTATTGTGAGCACATGCATCTGCGTCAGCAGGGTGATATTCTATCCAAAATTTTGATGTTGCAATACAATTAGAAGAAGATGGATATATGTCTGTTCAAGAAGATATAGTTGTTAATTTTGAAGAATATAGACATGGTTTGTACAGAACTTTGCCTCTTCAATACTCAGTCAGTGGATATTCATACAATATTTTTGTAAGTGATGTTTGAGTTGCGTGATATGAATATCTTAATGAGTGATGACGACCTCAAACAAGAATTAGAATCTGATCAGCAGATCGTACAGTCTTTGGTGAACAAACGTACCCAATTTCATATACAACATACTGAGCTGTCAGACAATTTAGTTGATATGATGAATTCTATCGAAATATTATTGGTACTGAGCGAGATGTGCCTATTCCATGATGAGATGTTTCAATTGCATTTCCAGTAGAATTTGATCAAAGCTATCTGGTTGATCGATTTATCTATTACTGAGATTATGGGCAAAGACAGTCAATTGAAGACGTTACCATCACACAGTCAGGTATTTTTTTTCAACTTCCTGCTCTACAAGCATATCAATGACTTACGTTTTGAGCTAAGTTTGTATCGTGATGATTTGTTCTAGATCCTGATATGCAAGCTTGACTGATTAGAACAGATATGACAACACAAAGACTTTCGTCAATAGTCTTTACTTGACGGTGATTACAACAGATTTGATGGCTGTCATTGGTAGTTATTGTTTTGTTGTTATTGTATGTTTTTGTTGTTGCAAAATGGTTTTTCTCTAGAAATAAAAAGTATTGACGTAATAAAAGAACTATTATACCACAATATACACCCCCAAAATGACTGTGTGCAGCTGAAGTATGAACCTTGATTGACGATGTGATTCATCCTCACGACATAACTGCTACATTGTACGAGCGAGCTGCTAGTTGATATATCAAGATTATTGACAACTCTACAAAGCTGTTCTTTTTCTCTAATCCTTCCTTTGACCTCAAAAAAATAAAGCCCTTGCCTGACTCTGCACCAAAATTTCAAACGATGTTGTTTGATAAATTGTTTGCAACTCGTGATACATTTACTCTCAAGCTATCTATACTTTTTAGGTCATATGTGCAGTCAGCTATTGGTGCTTTGAACACACATATCGTATCTCAAAAACGATTTACACATACTGATCTTTTACAAAAGCCTTTTTTCAAAACTGGTCAAGTAATGATAGTTATCTGTGGAATTGTTGTGTATGTGCTTTTTTGGTTTTTGTCTTTGTTCTATAATGATATCGTCGTACTTTCTCCTTGGATAGTTGTTGTCTATCTGAGCTGATTTGTTGCTTTTTTTGCTCTATTTTTTTTCCTAAAAGAAAAAGAAGTGTTTACATCTCAATGAAAAATATTATACGACCATGTTGCAGGGTATAAACTGTTTTTGCAACAAGTAGAAAAAGACAAACTACAAGCGTTCTTGGATCAAGATCCTTTATATTTTGATAAAGTTTTGCCTTTTGCAGTTGTGTTGTGAGTGCAAGATACCTTTCTCAAAAAAATCACACCTTTGCTCAAAGAAGTACCTTCTTGGTATGTGTGAAATACCTCCCTCAATGCTTTTTCTAGAGCACTTGCTACCCAAACATCTTACACCAATCAAGCTGCAACGTATACGCCAAGTAGCTGACATAGTTCTGGTGGATCTTCTTTTAGTTGATGAGGTTCTTCTGGTTGATTTTCTGGTGGTTGAGGATGATGAGGTTGATGATGAAGTTGGTAAACCAAAAAATGTATTTTTATCTTTTGTTCTTCCTTTATGGATACCATAACAGTATGTACATATGAACAACAACTCGTACCACAAAAAAAAACCAACTGATCGGTAGCACGAGATTGTTATCTTTCTAGTGAACATGAATTGCAAGCATGAGAGACAAAACTTTTTAGTGTAGGTATCAAAATAGCATCTCCTATCTGACGACATACAAAAATATATGCGAGATCTTCACTTTTTACAAAATATTGATGTATGCTAGCAAACAATGTCTGAATTGTTGATGCTGATTATAGATGAGAATGTATGCTTTCACTTCATAATTTCTCAGCTTCTGCTGTCTCTTTTGAAAAATATGCAAGACTTGCACAAATTACGTTTGAACCTTACTACGTTGGTTCAGGCGTATATTGATCAGAAAATTGAAACAAAAGCGTACCTTGACTGACATTTGTTGTAGATTGAGAAAAGTACGAGCATTTTGAGACAGCATATCCAACACAAAGGTGATCGTGATGATTTGGAAGTACGTGAACATAGTCAGAATTTATTATTTTTTGTATTCGATGATGGATGATGTATTTGTTAGATTTTATGATTCTTTGCCAGGGGAGTTTCATGCAGATACCAGATATACCAAAGTATTAGAAAAAGCATACACTTTGGCACAAAAGGCTCACCAAGATCAATATAGAAAAATTGACAATTCTCCATATATTTTACATCCTCTTGCAGTAGCAACTATTGTTTGACAATCATATTGAGACAAAGACTTGGTACTTGCAGCAGTGTTGCATGATACGGTTGAAGATAGCGTTGATGTTTCAATGGAGATGATATATACTACATTTGGAGATGTTGTATGATTTTTGGTTGATGCTGTGACCAAAGATTTGCTACATTTTCACACAACACCACACACATATTATTCTGACAAGATAGAAAAGTTGCTTGCAGGATGATTACTAGATGTAAGATGTTTACTCCTAAAACTTGCAGATAGACAACACAATGTCCAGACTATTAGTTGACTAAAAAATTCTAAGCAAATTAGAATGAGTTTCGAAACACAAGCAATATACCAGCCATTAAAAGAACTTCTTGCATGAAAAAAAGACATATCTGCCCTACCATTGAGTACAATAAATATAAATAAAGACCAATTTGTCAAAGAACATACTATTGACTCTGCAACAACGTTTAAGCAGGTTTTATACTCACAAGCATTTGAAAATTTTGACAATACCTTGTTTTCTATGGTGTATAACAATAGTCATAAGGTCGTGTGGAAAATTAGCGATAGATATTTGTTTGATACGATTTCATCAAAAGATACATTTATGGAGTTTATAGATGTCATACAAATGCAATACAATGAAATTGATTGATTTGAAGTCTTGTTTACATATAAGAAATGAAAGGTTTTTGATATGAAGTGAAAGATGTGAATTTCATGATTTATAGATGGATAAGAAAGGTTTTTTTTATATATTCTCTAGAAACTATGTGAAATTTTGAAGAAAACTTTTGGGATGCAGATACAAAAAAAGAATTTTTGCATTGTATCAAAAATAGAGTCCTTGAACAAAAATTTGTGTATTTTGGTGTAGGTGCATATCACTACTACCAATGATATGGGCATGGTACTGATGTAGCCTCTACTACAAGTTCTAGCTTGAGCCATACAAAGTTGGATTATAATAGTTTTGTGTATGATACTATCAAAGATCTTTGAATTATTACTTTAGTAAGTTTATGATGTTGAAATTGATTTCAAGAAAAAGCTTTGTTGCTTTTTTTACATCAAAAATGATGTAAGGTTTCTTATATCGGTGTTGATTCTTCTCAATCAATGATAGACTTAGCGAAAGAAAATCTCAAATCATTGCCAATTGCTACTGAATTTATTTGCTGAGATTTTTACAAACCAGAAGTCAGAAATCTTATACAGCAAAAAACAAAAGATTCCCCCAAAAGACTATTCAGCTTTATGTGAAAAACCATTAGTAATACAAATCAAACAAATATAGTTGATAGTTTGTACAATATGCTATGAAATGAAGATTTGTTGTGGTTTGAATGTTTTGGTAGAACAGGAGATGATAATGTTATTTTTCTTTCTTTGTTTGATAGATATAGTTGATATTTGCACAATGAACATATGACCAAGTTTTATTTGTCACCCTTGGAACAAATTTGAATACCAGCATCTGTCTGAAAACTAAATATTCAAACTGCTAAAGAATCTTCTGTAGGCGCAATTATTTTTGATTTTTCTTTTATTTTTACCAAAAAGTTTGTAGTTGATATTTTTTGAGAAACTGTTCACTTTCTTCCAAATGAAAAAATAACGCTCTACAAAATAAGAAATTACAATATTGCGACGCTGACTAGATTCGTGTCAGAGCATAATTTTTCTTTCCTCAAAAAAGAGAGTATTGCGTATCCAAATTGAATGTTAGAAGTACAATTTATGTTTAAAAAAACAAAAGAGTAGTTCAAATTACATAAAAGGCTTGTACTTTTCGATTTTTTCATTACATAGTCTATTATGTATTCACTTTTTCTTTGTAACTTGAGAATAGATGTGCACAGTCTGTTTGAATGTTGAGGGAAGTTGCAAGTGTTTACTCTCGTTTATCTTTGTTATATTACGTTATTATGGCTAAAAAATTATTTGTAGGAAATATTGATCGATCTGTATCTGATCAAGAATTGCAAGACTTGTTTGCACAACACGGTGAAATCAACCCAAATGAGACAAGAATCATTAAGGATAGAGAAACTGGAAGATCTAGAGGATTCGGATTCGTAGAATTTATGAATGACGAAGATGCTGATGCAGCAATTCAAGCTTTGGATCAATATGAACTTAACGGACGTCCAATCGGAATTAAAGAAGCAAGACCTCAACAACCAAGACAAGATTCTTACTAACAAGGAAATGTATGGTGTTTAAATAAAATAACTCTGTGTGCAGGAGTTGTTTTTTTTGTATACAAAATTAAAGTAGTTATACTTCGAGTAGATTTATTTTTCTAGTAGTTATATGTCATCTTCTAATAGCTCTTCTCATCTCAAAACTTTTTTCTCTGTTATACTTGTCGCAAAATTTCACTTGATTGCGTGTGGGTTATTTTCTATTGCTTGGTGAGTTGTAGTTGCAGTCAATTTTGTTTTTATTGACAGACTTGTTGGTGCTATAGAACAAGCAGACAAACAGGCTATATTTTCTATTGTTAGTGTTTGGGCAGTTGTTTTTATTGTCCAATTTGTATGTAGAATTTTTTACAAAAAGCTGCCTTTTATTGCAATTAGGAAAATACGGTCTCATTTGTATAGTACATATATAAAACGTTTTTGGCTTGCTGATAATACATATACGGAGCGCATGTGAACATGAAAAGTTATCTCAATTCTTGATAAGTGAATACGTGTTCGAATAGATTTGATTTTGGATATTTTCTGGGGTCAAGCTACTAGAGTTGCTATTGTTATAACATCATTAGCGATAATAGCATCAGAATCTTTCTTGTTTTTTTTGATTTCGTTGGTATTGATGGTATGTGTTTGATTGTGGATAAACTATCGACATCCAAAATCATATTTTTGGAGAAAAGAGGCTAAAAGCAAAGAAATAGAAATTTGAAGAACAAATGTTAAACATATTATGTCAAAGTTTGAGATATTGTCGTCTTGACGCTTTGATACAGAATTAGAACAGAAAGATACTGACTTGCGTTTGTGGTCACAATCAAAGATTAAAGAAAAAATACGACAGTGAGTGTGATTTGATTGAGGGTATTTTTTCGTACAGATTTTTATAGTTAGTATTGCCCTTTATTGAGCTTTATCTGCGTTGAGAGGGACGTCTGAATTGTGAGAATTTATTTTACTGACGTGACTTGCTGTTACAATGGCATCACAAGTTGGAACTATCTCCGAATCAGTAAAAAAAATAACTGATGATTGGATTCATATAGAGAAGCTATTGGATTTTTTTGAAAAAGCTCCACGTATTCATTGATACAATCGCTGAGATGCATTTGTATACAAATCTTGAAATATTTTTGTCCGTGATATGTCATTTGGGTATAGCAAAGATGAGGTATTGTTCAAAAATTTTTCAATCAAGATATCTTGATCCAAAAAAACGGCTATTGTTGGTATGAGTTGATCTTGAAAATCAACATTTGTTAAACTATTAGCCTGATATTTGCGTCCATTATTAGGTACTATTGCCATAGACAATCAAGACTTAGATAGAGTCAAGCTCAAATCTTTTTGGCATCATATTTGATATCTTACACAAGAACCTTCGATTTTTGATGGTACTATTTATGACAACTTGGTGTATAGTTATCGTAAGTCATATGCTAGCAAAAAAACTGAACAGTCTGTATTGGGTTTTTTGGATATGCATTCCAAAAAAAACATGCCTGATGATATTGCTGATCGTCTCAAGCAAGCTATAACTTTGGCTAAATGTGAATTTGTGTATGATTTGCCCAAATGACTTGATACAGAAATATGAGAAAGGGGAGTACGTTTGTCATGATGACAACGTCAACGTCTTGCGATTGCAAAGATTTTTCTCAAAGATCCAGAGATTATTATCTTAGATGAACCAACATCTGCTCTTGACAGCTTTCACGAAGAGGAAATCACACAAGCCATGCACAACTTATTTGCTTGACGTACGGTATTGATTATTGCACACCGTCTCCAAACGGTCAAAAATGCAGATGAAATTATTGTTTTGTGACAAAATGATGATTGATTTGCAACAGTTATAGAACGTTGAACGCATACAGAACTTATTGCAAAGCAATGATATTATTTTTCTATGTTAGAGTTACAGACTGGGTTTTAGGTGGAATATGTGTTTGCTTGTTTCTTGCATTTTGTTTTTAAATAAAAATAATAAATAGATCTATAATTTGCATAAAAAGATCAGAGAATTATAATGTAATTATTGATATATTATTTTAGAATAAACATCTTAATCCATGCAAGAATTGTATAACAGGCTCAATGAAATCGCTGATATGACAGTAGAAACAGGACAAAAAATAGAAATGATTGTGCAAGAGCTTATGATTGCTAATAAAAAGCACGCTATAGTCTATAAAGAACATATAACTCCTATAGAGGATAAAGAAGCTCTCAAAGATCTATATACGAAACATACAAAAACTGCACATAACTGGTGGGCCATTTCAAATATTGACAATCGGATTCGTATAGATGAACACTGGCTCCAATCCTTCAGAAAAACATTAGATGACAGAAATATCAATGTACGTGTCATTTGTAAGCCTCAATGAACAAGATATGAACAAAACTGACTAAAAAAGCGCGAACTCAAAATCGTGTCAGCTAATTATTTTTTGATTAGCAATATTGATATTATAGATACTCAAAATATTATTATAACAAAACCATGACAACATGTGCTGGGAATTGCAATAAACGATCCATATGTTCATGAGTTGTTTCTGAAACTTTTTTCAGAACTACGAAATAATAATCAGTATATGGTTGGTATTAAACCTTGAGATGATTTATGTACAGAGATGCGAATTTCAATTATGAATAGCTGACAAAATTATGGTATAGATTCAGTAATTAATCCTGTATTATATCCTTTTATATTTGACGCAATTTGACGCGATGAGAACAAAATAGTTGATTTTGGATGCTGAACGCACACGATGGGGATGCAATTGTTATATGGAATTCCACAACAAGTTCCTTGACTAAAAAAAATAGAACATATTCAATTATTGAGAAAAAAAATACAATCAATTGTTTGATATGAAGCGAATGAAAAATTTGTACAAGAAGCGATTTCTTATATAAGCGATATGGAAGCTGAACAACTTTCTATTGTTCGAAAAGAACTTATAAGAAACAACTCTCTTAGTAATAGTACAAAAAGTATTGATTTGTGTCTTTCAAGAAATTTCATTGTTCATCTTAATTATCAAGATTTGGATTATCACTTTTCAGAAGCAAAAAGAATTCTTAAGCCAGGTTGAACATATATTCTTGCTACACTCAATCCAGCATACGAGCACAAAAAATATTACTTACTGACAAAAAATGCTCTTCGTGATTGAGAAAGATATACCCATTACCATGGGACGTCGGGAGAGTTATGACAACGAGTACAATATTATAAAACAAAAACAAATCTCGACAATCATATAAAAAAGTATTTTACTATAGATCAGGTTGAGTATTGCATGCCAATAAATGATGATGCAAAGGAGTCTCATCCTTTATATTATGACAAACATTGTCCTATGGCTATGGTATATGTACTTAGAGCGTAGTTATTTTATTCTATATTTGTTATGTTCCATCCAAGTAATATTTCTACTATCAAAAAAAATTGACCTGACTACTATGCTGCTTGTGTCTGAAAAACGACTTTAGCTGTAGAAAATCCCCTATATGATCAAACAGTACGTATGGCTGAGATTTTGGTGTCTCTTGGTATTGGTATAATTCATGGTGGATATGAAGATGGTAGGTGATGATGAACAATGCAGGCATATGCACAATGAGCTTCAAATATTATCAAACAAAAATGACTTGACCCATCGTATAATATTTGAGTTCCAGAAGCAAGATTTGATGCAAAGTGGTGAGTACAAGATCGTACCAAGTTTGATACAGTATTTTGCGATCCACAACCTCATATGGATTTAAGATGTGGTACGATGGTTGATGCTTCTGATTTTTTGGTTGTTAATTCGCTTGCTGGCAATTGAACGCTTAGAGAAGTGTTCACTCGATATGAAAGGAACGATATTCATAAACCAAATAATCTATGAAAAGGTAAAATATGACCAATGATTCTTTTTTGAGATCATCGAAAAGAACTTTTTTATATTCTTGATGATAAATTTGCTATTGGGACGCCTCTTTCAGAAGATAAAAATATTTTTTTTGTAAATTCATTACGTCAATTTGAAGATGTTATGAAAAGTCTACTGTCTTTATAGTATTAATACCGATTAATTTATTTTATTTTTTCCCTATCTGACTCTTAAATACAAAGTGCATGAGTTCTACAAGCTCTTCACTTTGTATTTTTCGTCAAAATGCTTGATCCTTACATATCAAGAAATACAGAAACTTTCATACAATAAAAATTGATACTGACCCGTGTCACGCTGGAACTTGTCAGATGTCCGCAAATGAATTGGTTGTACGTAGTTGTTCCATAATTCGCTGTCCTTCTCATAGATGTGAGACTATATGTACATTATTTTGTATACAATTGTAGAAAAATCCTGATGCATAATCTTCTAGTATTTTGTTGGTATGAGATTGAGCCAATATTGTACTACTTCATATGTGTTTTATTTGCAAATATCCGTGTGTTGTTACGCAGTTTTGCATATCATCAAATAGTTGTCTTATTCATGATTCTCATTCAAAAAACCTCATAGCCGGCATGGATTGTTGAGGTGTATTTTCTAGTTGAGACAACGCAGTTTCAATTTTTGGTAACAACAATTCTTTTTTGTTGAGTTCGTTCTTTTTCTCTTCGAGTTGAGATCTTAGGATATTTTTGTTTGCAACAAAAAAATGTTTTGTTTTGTGTTTTTTGGTTTGTCCAAGTATTCAACGACGTACAAGAATCTCTAGCATTTTGTACATGTTTGTTCTTTCTTCTCAAAGAGCTTTTGCCAAAGATGAGGCTGGTTTTGCTCAGTATGTGTAGAGGTACACAAATGCGTGAGATTGCTTTTCACTAAATCAATAAGTTTCCAGTAGTTTGTATATGTTTTCCATCAAAATATCTACCAATAAATAGTTGTGAATATATGCTTCACATATATTATACAATATTTATTGATTTTTGCAATATTTATTTTATATTCTCTTTACTTTTATCACTTTTTCAAAAACCATGTACTACACATCCAAAGAAACATATCAAGAAATATCTAACAAAACAAACGATCCCATCGTACAACGACAAACATGTCAGGCTTCTTGAGTTCAATTCCCTATTTTTCAGTCAGATATAGATTTTTTGAAAAAAGTATCTCCTAAAATTGGAACTAAAACATTTGATATTCCCTTGCCAAAACTATGTCCTGAAGAGCGCCAACGTCGTAGATTGATGTTCAAAAATGAACGCAAATTATATCGCCGTACCTGTGATGCGACCTGAGAAAGCATTATCTCGGTATATAGTCCAGACAAGTTGTTTCCTGTTTATTCGCAAGAGTTTCGATGGTCTGAGAAACGAGATGCTAAAACATATTGAGTATCTTTCGATTATACCAAAACATTTACTGAACAATTCAAAAGTTTGTACGATACAGTGCCCAAAGCTTCTCTTATCAAAGAACACTATAAACAAGAAAATTGAGAATATACAAACGGATCTTGACCTCTCAAAAATACGTATATGACATTCGAGTGTGCTTTCACTGATGAGGTGTATTTTTCTGACAAGATTTATTATAGTACAACGTGTGTAGATTGTAGCTATACCAATCACAGTGAGCAGTGTTATATGTGTTGAGATGTTCGAAATTGTAACAAAGTACAATACTGATATAACCTTCGTGATTGTTCAATGTCATCGTATTTGTATAACTGTACATGATGTAGTGATTGTTTTATGTGCTACAATCTCACAAACAAAAAGTATTGTGTTGAAAATAAGCAGTATGCTACCAAAGAAGACTATCTGGCGGCGCGTGATCAGTTTTTAGGCAACAATTCAGATCCATATGCATATTTTATGGCATTGTTAGAGTCAAGTAATGTACCAAGATCAGAAATACAATGATTTGATAATAAGCAAACATTTTGAAATTATATAATCTCTAATAAGGATTGTACGCTTCTGTTTGATTCGTATGATACTGAAAATTGTAGCTATTGCTCAATGATTTATGATGCACAAGATTGTCGTGATTTCGATTCTCGAGGAGAGTGAGCTCGTTTGTGTTACGAGTTAGAAGAGTCAGGTCGTTCAATACAAAGTTGTATGTTCTCATATCTTCTTTGGGATAATGTGTCAAATGTTATGTATAGTTCTTTTTGTATCGCGTCCAAAAATCTCTTCGGTTGCGTATGACTAACCAATGCAGAATATTGTATTTTTAATAAACAATATACCAAAGAAACGTATGAAATAGAAGTACAAAAATTAATCTGACACATGGTGACGACGTGAGAGTGGTGAGAGTTTTTGCATCCATCATTGAGTCCGTTTGGATATAATGAAACAATAGCTCATGAATATTATCCTCTCACTCAAGCGCAAGCAGAAAATGCAGGTTCTAAACGACTTGAACATAATTATGACCCTCGTATTCCTGCAAACACTAAAACACTTCAGTGAGATGCAATACCACAAGACATTAGTGCAGTAGAAGATACTATTTTATGATCAATATTTTTGTGTGAAAAGTCTAATAGACCTTTCCGCTTGGTAGTATGAGAATTAGCTTTTTATCGTAAATATGATTTACCTCTTCCTCGTCTTCATCCTGATATTCGTTACGCTCAAAGAATGTATATGAGAGCTCCTAGACGTTTGCTTGTGAGACAAGATGCAGTTTGAGAGAAGATTTTGACTCCACATGGACAAGAAAGTGTTTTTGAAGTTTATAATGCTGGATATTTTCAAGAGAAAATAATGAAATAAATCAGGATTTATTTTTATAAAAAAAAACTACATAACATAAAATTTGACAAAAATAAAATATACTATATAATATTTTTGTAACAAATTTTATATATTACAAAAGTTTATGCACAAAAAAGTAATAACAATCGACTGTGACGAGGTATTAGCAAATACAATTGATGCAGTCTTAGAACATCACCATTATCAAGTCAAATGAGAAATTTTGACGAGAGAACAAATAACAAATTATCATCTCCACGAGATGAAATCACTATATATGACACAAAAAGAAGATAAGAATTATTTTGATGGGTTTTTGAGAAAAAAAGCATCAATTGATGTCATACAACCAGTTGTGTGAGCTAGAGAAAAATTGCAAGCACTCAAAGATGCTGGACATACATTGTATGTCGTTACGTGAAGATCTGACGAGTTGCAACACAATACATACGCATGGGTAGATAAACATTATCCGTCACTGTTTGATGATATTGTCTTTGCAAATACACACAAATATAACCAAAAAAAGAAGTCTGACATCTGTCACGATTTGCAATCAATTTTGATGGTAGAGGACTTTTTGTTTTATGCACGTGATGTATGACAATCATGAATCAAAACGTATCTACTTGATAGACCTCGAAACAAAGAATATGATCCACAACAAGATGCATGTGTTGTCAAAGTAAAAGACCGAAGTGAAGTTGAAGTTGCATAAAGATATTCTTCTACGACAAGTATAACACAAACTCACAACCTCACCTTGCTATCAAAACTGACATGACTATTACTACGGTATACGTGTCAGTTTTTTTTTATTTTGTATGTATATACATACCATGTCTCAAAAAAGAAAAGTTCTTTATAAAAATCCACAACAAATTGAAGCAATCAGGGAAGCTTGAAAATATTTGACGGAGCTGCTTTGACTTTTGTATGATTATGTCAAACCTGGACAGTCATTGATTGATTTAGAAATGTATGCAGAATCTTACATCAAAAAACATAAACTTTTGGGGGCGTTCAAGTGATATAATTGATTTCCTGCAAATCTATGTTTGTCTGTCAACGATTGTCTTGTGCATGGTATTCCTGATTGATATATTCTCAAAAGCGGAGACTTACTCAAAGTCGATTGTGGAATAACATACAAAAAGTGAATAGCAGATGCTGCCTTTAGTATCGTCGTTGGGTGAAGTTTTGCTAATCCTGAGGCAGAAGCATTGATTGAAGCAACGAGACTTGGGCTAGATCATGGATTGCAATACGTACAACCAGGCAAAAAAATATTTGAATTTTCGTCAGCGGTAGAATCTTTTATTAACCAAAAATGATACTCAGTTGTTGAAAATCTCACATGACATGGTGTGTGAATTGAAGTTCATGAGCCTCCTTATATTTATAATTTTCCGCATCCAGAAACCAAAAAATATATGTTTGAAGATACAATGGTGGTTGCATTAGAGCCTATTACTGCGTTTTCTTCATACACCTACAGAGAACAAAAACCAAAAGTAAAACCAAATGGACGAAATTTATACACACAAGGCTGAGATAATTGAGCGCAGCGAGAATATACTGTTTTGATAACAGCTACTTGACATGAAGTTCTTGCGGGTTTGCAGAAATAATACGTTTGGTATAGCGAACCAATCTAGAAAATAATATTTTTTGTTCTCTTGTCATATATGTTGGAAAAGAAAGACGACCTGACTGCTTTCGCGTTTTTTGATACAGATATCTTCAGATTGCAAGTGGCATGACGCTTTCGATAGCTCACATTCATTCGAAGAGCTCTCATAACAAAGGAAAGTCCTGTAATGAGAATTTGCCAATATAGACATGTTTCAAAAAAGTATCGACTTCTTGTTGTGTGTTGAGTGTACGAATATGTCCAACAATTTGTTGCATTCATCTTCGGTATGAAGTGTCTTTTCTATTTGATCAAATATCATCAAATTGGTGAAACCTTTTTGCTCTTTGTGTTTTTGATTGTGCAAAAATTTCTGCTTGTGCATTTGAATGTCATAATAGCTTTCACCATATATACAAAAGTCTTTTTGTTTGATCAAAAGTACATACTTCTCAAATCAATGAAGCAATATGATGGATACTTGGTTCCATTGATATTTCTGTGATGTCTTGCGTGACGAGTCTTTCATTCATAAGAGCAACTCATTCTTCTGTTTGAATATAATCTGCTGATTTGATATTGAGGTTGTTTTGTAGTGCTGCTTGAGATCTCAAAACATGAGTCACTATCTCATGATCAATAAGCTCGCATACTCTTTGGAGTGTATATGTTTCTTTTTGGGGTATTTTGAGCGTGATATAATTATGCACTGCGTTTTTTCAAGCAGAGATGTTTTCTACATGTGGATGAAGAATGATTTTTGTGTGTTGAAGTATGTTTTTTTCCAAAAAAATAGTCTCAATATCTTCTTCTTGATAGTTGTATGGAATCAGAAATGTAAAAGAGTTTTTCATGCGAGGTTTTTTTGACTTTGGTATAGAGTATACATACTGTGTTTTGTCAAAAAATACGACAAACTAAAAAAAATATATATGCGAGTTGTTCTGCGCTTATATGTTTGTTGTTGATAGGAACACTAGGGCTTTTAAGACGTACAATACTAGGTATAGCTTCTTTATACTGGGTTTGCAAAAAAACAAGGAAGTCGTGATATTCGTCAGATTTTATTTTATTTTTGTTGTGTTGGAGCATATGAATACAGTGAAGCAGTACTTTGTTTTTTTCTTCAGGAATTTGAGAAATTTTTTTGCCGTATAGATATGTTTCATATTTGTGGATATTTTTTCTTGCTTTGTTGAGTAGACGTGGGGCTATCTGCATACCAGACTTTTGTGCTTCGATTCGTGTTGCCTCCTGCAAAAGGCTATACGCACATATAGTGTGTTCAATTGTTCTTTGGATAAATGCTTTTTGATGTTCATTCAAAGATACATCTGTTAGAAGATCATCTGTCATACTTTGCAAAAAATCTTTGCGTTGTTGTATATCAGAAATAGTTTGGTCTATTGTTGTTTGATTGATATTTTGTGCATCAACAAACAAGCTACTAATCAAATTTCCATCAATATTTTTGTAAGACAAAACTCAAGAAAGAGCTGTAGAATATGTACTTCTTTGTTGGTTTACCTGATCTATATACAAAGTAAATCCTTTTTTTGTTGTTGTCATTGTTTGGGTATAATATACCAAAGATAGTACAATTACTATACAAATTTTCACAAAAAATTCAAAGTTATGACGTAAATACATTGCTTTTTGCTATACATTTATTATGTTAATGATAAAATATGTTGTCAAGCTTTTATTTTTTTATTATAACATGATCAAAAAATTTTTTAAAATGTTATTGTATGCTATAGTAGCTTTATTTGTGATTTCTTTATTTTTCGGTTCATTCCAGACTGTTCGTACAGGGAATGTGTGAGTGTTATATACGTTTGGAAGAGCAAATATGAAAGAATTGCAACCGTGAATTCATTTCAAAATTCCATTTGTACAAAATATTGTCATAATGGACACAAAGGCAAGAACTATTAATTATCACAAAGATAACTCTGATGGAACCATGTATTGAGTGTGAATTGTGAGCAAACCTCAGATAACTGTTATGGACAAAAGGAGTCTTGCAATTGATATTGACCTTTCAATGATTTATAAATTACAAGCATCAGAAGCTGCAGAAACACTCAATGAATTTGGTATCAATTATGATGAAAAACTCATAAATCCTGTTGTCAGAGATGTTGCAAGATCTGTTTTTGGTAGTTACACGGCAGAAACTATTGCAGAAAATAGATGAAAAATCTCTCGTGAACTCAAAGCAGAAATAGAATTGCAGTTTGAGAAAGCACCTCTCGACAAATTTGAAATCGTCGCAGTACAACTAAGAGATGTTCAACTTCCAGCAGAGATTAGAGAAAGAATGCTTGAAGTACAAAAGAAAAACCAAGAAGTATCTCTCGCAGAGCAAGAACTCGCAGAACAAAGAATCAAATCTGAGACTATCCAAGTCCAAGCAAAAGCAGAAGCTGAAAAACAAATAGAAGAGGCAAGATGAAGAGCAGAATCAAGAAAAACAGAAGCTGCCGCTGAAGCACAGGCAATTTTGCTCAAATTTGAAGCACAAGCAGAATGATATAGACAACTTAATCAGTCAATCTCTGATGGTGTTATTCAACTTGAAAAGTTAGAAGTTCAAAAAGCATTTGCTGATGCATGGAATGGAGACGTTCCAAAGATCGTTAGCGAATGAACAAATACTATCATCCCTGCAGATATGGAAAAATTAGGAGTAAGTATTGATTCCAACTAAAAAAATAGTCTGACTCATTGCACGCCCATAGAGGGTTTCGCACCCATATAAAGTGTGAACATATGATCAAAATGTACTTTTATCTTGCAGATGCATTCGTTTTTGCTACATATACATATGTAGCAAAACGTATGACTGCATATAAAGGGCTATAGCTCAGAGGTAGAGCGGGAGTCTCCAAAGCTCCGCGTCGCGGGTTCAATTCCTGCTAGTCCTGGATTCAAAAATAAGAACTATAGGAGTATTATACTTCTATTTTTTTTAAGTAAAGAAAAGTAAAAATTACTTATCGCATAACATACTCATAATGTCTTCTATATTTATTACATTTTCTTAATGAAAAATTCTCTTACTGATTATAAAATAGTTGATTCTTGAGATCCAAATTCTTGAGTTTCTCTCCTCAAAAAAGTTGCAAGTTATCAAGAGATTGATTATGCAAAAACGTATATGCTCAATATACCAATATACCAATATACTATTTACTTAAAAATAGAATAGGTCTTTTGGCTATTACAACTAATCTTTTAAAAAATAAACGTATAACAAAGAAAGATCTTCACGAAATTATTTCACTGAATCCTGGTTCTATAGAATTTGATAAACCCTTAAAAAATTTGGTTTCTGTTTTTGTTAAAATTACAGGACTTTCAGAAAAAATTATCCTTGATCAACTTATAAGCTATATATATAATATTTGAGAAAAAGATTTGGAAAATTGATATTTGCCAATTGCAAAAATAGAGTATTCATCAATAGTAAATTCTTGAATAGATCTACACGATACACATTATTTGCTAGATGTTGTCCATAGCTTTTGATGACAGTGATATGCATCAAAATTACGAAATTATCGAAAAGGGAAATATTGACCTTTGCCAATCATGCATGAAAGTAATATTCTAAATATAGCCTTTTGGATAAAAAATTGATACCAAATTAATGGTTTTGTATGAGAGTCTACGAGATCGATAGAAGAATTTAAGCAAGTATTACCTACCCATTCAAAGATTATTAGTAGTATGTTTGCTGTAAATCAAGATACTGCTATTGATTTGTTATCAACTCTGGGTAAATTTTTACCCGAGATTGTTGAATTAAAATATGTATGATAGTTTTCCTTTAGAGAATAATTTTTCTAATCTCAATTCACAATGCATCGCAGATTGTCGCTATCGACTCGTCACGTATCATTTGTGTCAGACTATACAAATTTTTGAGAGATTGAAAGTCTATTCAAGGTTCTATTTTTTTGTGAAATGTGGCTAAATCTCAAGATTTTGAAACAATATTCTCTGAATCTGATGTATATAATACTTTGAGTTGCAATAACTGGAGTTGCTCAATTAATGCTTTATCTTCTACAGAGGTGAATTCTTTTAGTTTTTGATATAGTTCTTTTTTATGATTGTAAAATTTATTATCTGTGATATTCTGTCAGGATATTCACTGTTTTTGTCTAATATGCTCACGTTCTTTTTCGAGCTTCTTTTCTTCTTTTTTTTTCATCTCTTCTTTGTATGTCTCACGTATTGTTTTTTCACTAAATCTAACTTCAGAATAGGGAGCGCCTTCTCATCTGTACTTAGATCAAAATTTGTGTCATACGTCAAAACTTACATGCACCCGTTCGTCTCAGTAGGGATAGAGAATTGCAGGTCGAGCGTGTCACGGAGTCTGTAATTTTTTTCTGTTATTGATAGTGTATCATTCAATAACAACACTGGGTATTCATAGATACTGCAATATAGCTACTATGATCGTGGCTTTATCTCAACACACTCAAGCAAATTTTTGTTTAATTCATAAGATAGTTGCATAGTGACTAGATTTATCCAAACAATTTTTATCTCCATAAAAAGTTTTTGTGTGTTTTCAGTCATACCAAAAGTTGTTGTTTATAATGTTTTTTACAAGTTCAAGTGTTGTTTGTAAGTCAGTTCCTATATATTGGACTAATATCTGAGTTATATCGTAAGGTAATTGTTTTTGTTCGTCTTGAGTCTGAGCGTAGTGATTCATTTTGTCCCTGTCTTCTGTTGATATGGCAGGAAGTGGAGCAAAGGTAAAGACTGTTCAAGTAGAAGTATCTTCTAATCCAAGAGGAGCATAATCAGTGCTTGATGATGAGTTTTTTAAATCATTTTGTGCTATTACTGGTAGGTGATGTGTATTTTTTTCTGTTTTTATAAAGTATCAGGTCGTTTTTTTGGAAAATTCACTGAGTGTTTTTTGTTCTAAACCAAAGTCTATTTTACTTTGATGTAATAACTCTTTTTTAAGGTCTTTTGCTGTTTGACGTAATAAATTAAATAATTTGTGTTTTTTTTCAACTGGTTGCTGTATTATAGATAGATTACTGTACAGCAAGCTTTTTCTTTTTTGGTCAAATCTAAGTGCTGCTAGTTCTTTGATACTTTGGTTGTAGTCATCAAGAATCTTTTTTGTTTCTTTTACTTTTTCAGTTTTTTCAAAGTTTTTTGAGAAAAAGTATTGTCGGTATTTTGAATTTTTGCTTTTTTTTACCAACCATTTTCTGCTTCCTTTTATTGATAATTCATCTTGGTAGACTTCTCGAGTTCACTCTCTTTCTACTAAAATTCTTTTATTACATGGATCATAATCCATAGATTTTATACCCTCTCTTGATTCTAATACCTCATTTCAATCTTTGTCCACTAGGTAGCTACTTCCTTTTCCAAAATAAAATACGAACTCTCAATAAATATTTGGAACAAAGTGAGCTGAAGCATTTTTTAGTTCTTTGAGTTCGTTATTTGTGTGTAAGAAATACTTTCAATCATTCGAAATCAAAGCTGATCATCATTCTAAAATTCAGTATATCTTTCAATCACCTATATACTTATCTTTATAAAAAATTTGATTGTCTCTTGATGTGTATTCTACGATGCGTTTACATACATCTTCGTTTAGGTCAGTGTCTAAATTAAAAATAACTTCTTTTGGTAAGTAGTATGTATCTTTATCATAAGTTATTAGAAACATAGTATCTGTTTCTTCTTTTTTATGTTTTTTTTCTCCTTCCCATAATGAGATGAGGCCGTCTTTATCAGTATAACACAATATACTAATTTCGGAATGTAGTAAAGCTTTTCCTAGTTTTCCATGTATTATAGAAGGCGACTCTGATTCGAATAATATTTCAGTACTGCTTCAATCATACAGGAAGACTCAATGTTTTTGTATAAATATCACATTATTGCCATCTACATATAATTTATCTGCTTCTAAGATCTTCTCTCAATCTTTGTTTAGTAAATTATAGTGATATTCTCTATATATAGATTGACTAACTATATACTTTCATTTGATATTATATTCAATGCCTTTGTCTTCGCTATCTAAGCTTATATCTAGTATTTTATTTCATCACCAGTCTAATATTTTATGTTCTAATCCTGTTTTCGACACAAAGCAGTTTTGTCATATTTTTTCTATATCCTTTTTTTCTACAGTTATTAGTTTATGAAGTAGTTTTTTATCATTTTCTTTTGTTTCATGTTTGTTTATTTTAAGTTTAGCTTTCTTCGCCAACTCCAACTCTTCTTCAAAATCTGGGTCACTTTTATCAGGCTCAACTCAAAAGCTTGTATCCAGTCACTTCCCAATATCATAGAGATTTCCATAGTATGAGATTATTTTTTCTTGGATATCTTCGCTTAAACTTGTCTCTCATATGTCGCGGTGTTGTGTGAAAAGTACTCATATGAGAGCTTCTTCTATACTCTTTGAGTATGCTTTCGTTTTTGTTGTTTCATTTTCTTCTTCCTCTTCTTTACTTTCTTTGTTGTTTTTTTACTAGCACTATGATTGATGATGATTTCCTCTTGACTATCTTCATTTTGTTTGTATTTTTTTCGAAATCGAAAATATTGTATATCTCATCACGTATACTCATGTGATATGTATGATTCTGTTTCATTAATACCTTCTTCAATTTTGAATGTTTCTATAAAACCTTTCCAAAAAGTTTGATTACTCTGTATTTTGCATTGTCTTGGATGATACAAGCTTTTGAAAAAATCGTAAGCCTCTTTTTTGTTTAATTCCATTTTTCATTCTTTGTTTTTTCTTATTCTATGTTCGGAAATATATATTTCTATTGCATCTTGTAGACTAAATTGAGCAATAAAGTTTAGTGCTTCTTTTTTTTGTTTTTTTGGTATAGAAAAATAGATATTTTGGATTGTATCCATTTTTATTTCTCTATGTTGTATTGTTCACAAAGCTTCCATATATGATTATTTTTGCATAGTCTAAAGTATTACTATTTACTGAGTTCTATATATATTGCAATTTTTGTGCTAATATTAAGTATATTTTCAGGTGCTAATATGTTGTTTTCGTCTTGAGAATACGACCACTTGATTTGCAAAAAATGAATACATTCTTATACTCTATTTTGTATTATTTATATATAACCTTTAATCTTTATGGTAAAGCAAAGAATCACTTTGGATATGTCGATGGATGACTTTGATAAAGTTAATAAAAAGAATCCATCAGTTTTAGATATATCGATGAATGACTTAGACCAAAATAAACAGACTCCATCAGTTTTACAAGGAACAACAGATGCAATTAGTGATGGTTTTTCTTTTGCTCCCAGACCCAGATTTTTTGCTGATATAGAAAATAAGGGGCATAGATTAATGGATAATATGACTTGGAAATCATGATGGGTTGTAATACAAGCTCCTAGTAATTCTTATGTTTCTACGGTGAAATTCTATCCAGGGGTATATGAAGCTATGTACAAACATCTTACCGATTATTCTGAAGAAAAGGGGAAAGAGCTATTCGAATATAAAGAAAAATTAGGATTCCTATTATGAACAGCTGTGAAGGAATGAGATAAATTTGTTTGGAATGTTATGGTATATAAACCCATAGATAATCAATCTACTGAGAAGTCTCCAGGCTTAGTATCTGTTCCGTTACAAGAAATACTAGACATCAAAGAAGATACTGAAGTAAAGAGTCTGCAACTTTTAACTTCAGTCCATACACATCCTGTAGGAATTTGAGCTGTACCGACAGAAACTGATAAAAGTTTGTTTGGACAAACTTCAGATTACCCTTATCAAACTGCATGCATCCTTGCTTATAATGAAGGTATAGAATATAACGGTGAACCTGCTTGATTGGAACTTGCTTTCTATGATACTCGCTTTCCTTTTCCCTCTTCTCCTTTATGGACTACGAAAGTAAAAGCAAAGAAACCAGAGTTTGACTTTGAATAGTATTGATCTTTTTTTTGAATTTCCTTCCTTTTTTTATTCAAATTTAATCTTTTTTATTATTTTCTATTGAATATTTATTAATTATACCTATACTTAACTTTAGTTAAGTTTTTTTTATATCTTGTATTATACAAATTATGACCAATACATCATTTAGCGGGCATGTAATTGCCTCATTCAAAACTATGCACGAAGCCGATTCTTTTTTTGATGCACTCAAGAATTTGAATTACACTGATAAAGAAATCTCAGTATTTATGTCCAAAGCAACTAAGGATAGATTTGCAGATTCTGATCTTGATCAATGAAAGTCTATTTGACAAGCAGCAGCATCATGATCTGTAGCTGGGGGGGCGTTATGAGCAATATTGTGACTAATTTTAGGACTGTGAAGTAATGCTGTGATACCAGGATTAGGTCTTGTTGTTGCAGGTCCTTTGATATGAGCGTTAGCATGAGCTTGAGCTGGTGGAGGAGCCTGAACCTTGATTTGAGCAATTGCATGATTGTGAATACACAAGGATTATGCCAAAAAGTTTAAAGATGAAATCGAAGAAGGACATGTTGTTATTGCAGTTGATCCACGTTTGTGAGATATCGATACAATAAAAGATCTTGCTGATGAGTATGATTGTAACCAATTGTATGATCCTTCAAAATAATAACATACGTTAATTACCTAACACAAAAAGACATTCCTAGACAGAGTGTCTTTTTTGTCAGGTTTTTATTTTTCATTTTTTGTGTACATTTTATATACAACCAAAAATAACGTATTTTGTTGCAAACAAAAGCAATTTTGCTACTATAATTGTTAGTTTCATAAAAATAGACATCTCATGATCTCGTAGTTTGAATTATTAAAATTTTTTATTTTATTTTGCTACATGCTTAGATTTTTGATAGATATGTTGCGATATCCATTTGCTGTGTGACACCCACACAACAAATTTGGGTATGTGATGCAATTTGTTTTCAAAGATTTTCCTGCATATTATCGAATTAAACCCACCATATTCAAAACTTTTCTTTTCCCATTATTGCTGGTATATACTATTTGTAGAAAAACTTCATTTGAACGCATGAGTGCTGGACTTCAGATATTTTTGTTGCTGTTCTTGAGTGTGTGATGATGGCTGGGTGTATGAATGTACAATAATCAACGATCATATACGTGACTCATCGAGCAAGAGTGTCAGCAATATGTTGCAACGTGTCAGTTTCTTTCTCCGTATGTAGCGAACTATACATCTTTTGATGCTTGATTATTTACTCCATCAGTGAAGACATGATCAAACATAATAACGTGACAGCTAGTTGATTTCGAATCCTTGTTTGATGAACCAATTATTACATGAAATGTGTTTTCCTGAAATAATGCTACTTGAGGTCTGTTTTCCTGAAATGTAGCTACCTGAAATACACTTACATGACTAGTGCAACCCAATACTACAACTGGGACAACTACTATATGAACAGTTTTTACCTGAGCTCTTGAGTGACCTACTCAAAATATCCAAAAAAAGTTGTTGGAAGCAAAGGTAAAAGTCTTAGAACAATTGTTGCAAGATCCAAATAATATCTATCTAAAGCAAAGACTCTCTCAAATCAACGAAATTTTAGATCAATAATAACGCATGGTATCTTGGTTACATAATCCTCTTTGACTTGCCCAAGGCATAGAAATTGGAGTCTATATTGTATGGTTATCATTTTGTATCTTTTTTCTCTGCACTAGTTCCAAAAAGTCGTTCGCTTTGCTTATAACAGCTTTTGTCTATGCTTGTTTTTTTGAGGTGATAAATATGCATGCAACCCAAACCTATGCATACGACATGTTTTTGATATGAATAGCTGGATTGCCTTTGTATGTTCCTTGTGTATGGTCACTTTTATTGGTACATGCATATGATATCGCACACTTTCGAAAAGAACAACATCCGCAGGTATCAATAGGACTTTTGTCGATTTTGTGAGGAATGTATGTATTGAGTTATGATTTTATAATTGATGTTGTTGCTGTAGATATTGGTATGTGGACATGGTTTTTGAATCCAGATCAATGACGATATGGTGTGAGTTATGGTAACTTTTTTGGACGATTTGTGGTTGCTACAATATTTTTGTATGTGATGCTTCGTACCAAGTCTTATGTCAAAACGTTGTTGATTAGTATCTGTTTGCAGACGGCAATACTAGTCTGACCATTTTTTTTGTTTCCTCATGATTGACCAAACGAACAGCTATTTAGTCTATGGTTTTTGTTACCACAAGGTATAGTGCTTGCATGATCACTTGTTTACACGTATTTTTCTCCTTGATACAAAGATATGTGTCCTTCTCATTGGATATTTCATATATTTTGGTTGCTTGTTCATGGTATTTGTTTGTTGTATCTTTGGTGACACGGCTTTGATGCTCGAGTGCGAATTGCATGAGGTGTTTTGTGTATACAATGGTTGATTTTTGCTTACAAAGTCCTACAATTACCCAAAACGAAAATATTTTTTCAAAAATAATCTCTGACAGCTATTTTAAATTTTGATACTTTATAATGACAGTAGAAGCTTTTACGTTTTCATCTATCAACCTTGGATGTAGCAAAAATATGGTTGATACGCAAGTTTTGCTTTGAAGACTTATGCGATTATGACAAAATAACAAATCATATAATGTTCAATACTCAGCCGATCCATATGAAGAAGAAGTGGATACTGTTTTTGTAAATACATGTGGTTTTTTGCGTAGTTGAAGACAAGAGATGCTCGAAACTGTCCAAAAGCTTGCTGATGCGGGCAAAAACGCTTACGTTATGTGATGTGGTTGAGAGTATTTTGAAAAAACATACAAAGATCAAGATTGACAACTTTCTCAAGAAGATCCTGATTATGCTCAACGAAAAAAGCTCCTTCATGACAAAAAGTTGAACCTATTGTCTTGGAAGGATTTTGAAACAGTAACAATACAAGATATCAAACAGTGATATAGTAGTGTCTTGTTTGATGGATTTCATTTTGTCTCAAACCCTAGAGCATATACCAATGCAATGTACAAATTTGAATATTGTAAAATTGCAGAATGATGCAACAATACATGTTCATTTTGTATTATCCCAAAAATCAGAGGAAAGCAACGTTCAGTCACAATAGAAAAGGTCCTAGAAGACATTCACAATATGGTTGATGCATGAATCGAAGAGATTATTATTTTGGCACAAGATACGACAAGATATGGGACTGATATTTATTGACAACCAAAATTATTCGAACTGTTAGAAAAGATAGAGGCAATGGAGTGAGATTTTATGTTTAGAGTATTGTATTTATATCCAGATATCTTGTCACTCCAACATATCAAAAAACTTCGTAGACTCAAAAAATTTATACCATATTTTGATATACCTTTGCAACATAGTTCTTCTCCTGTTCTCAAACGTATGGGTAGATTTTATGATGAAGCAAAAACGTACGAATTTTTGCGTACAATCAAAGATCTTTTCCCAGAGTGATATATTAGAACCAATTTCATAATTTGATTTCCGGGTGAAACGGACAAAGATTTTCAACATCTCTTGAATTTTGTCAGACAAGATTTTTTTGATAATGTAGCATTGTTTGAGTATCATGATGAAATACTAGCTCCATCCTCAAAACTTGATCAAAAGGTAGATGATGAAACAATTAGTGCAAGATTTGAAATCATCAAAGATATTCGAGAACCTATGTATGACGAAAAACAAAAGCAAAAAATGAATTCTGACCAAGAATTTGATTGATATGTGATGGATGTACGTGAACAAGAAGATGGAACATATCTACTCAAAGTGCGTCCGACATTACATGCTCCAGATATAGATCCATATGATGACGTTCTTGTTGAGAATATTATTGCTTCATATGATGGTGAAGATGTAGATGTTTGATCTAAAATACGCTATACTCTTTCATAAAAGTTTTATTCGTGTTTGTATATGGTACATTGACAACACTTAGGAGATAGAGATCTTCAACGTGATGGAGAACACCATCATTCACTTGCTGAAATTATAGGTATAGTGCAACAATGATTTCGTGTGCTTTTCGATGAATTTTCTTTTTGGTGTGTCGCTGAAATTAGTAGGATAAATAGTGTGTCTTGAAGACGATATATTGATCTTATTGAATTTGATTCTAAGATGCACGTCCAAGCAAAAGCAAGATGAATTGTTCGAGATGCTTCTTGTATAAGTTTGTTTTTGTCACAAACGTGATTGCAAGTCTCACAGCTCAAATGAATGTCGATTCTATTTCAATGACATTTACAATTTCATCAAGAATATGGGTGTAGTATTTCTATACACCAGCTTTCTGCAACGTATACACTTTGACAGCTCAAACAACAACAAGATGATATTTTTGCTCAGTTGCAAAAGTTATGAATTGCAACACAAAACAAACAACAAACATTAGGATTTCCACCATATCGTATTGCGGTTATCTCTTCTGAAAGCTCTCAGTGACTACAAGATTTTGTTGCTACATGTGAACAAAGTGGCTACAACATTGATTGTGTGTATTATTATGGCTCTATTCACTGAAATCAAGCAAAGCAAGATGTGTATATGCAACTCAAAAAAATATACGCTGACATTCGTGATTGAGTGAAAATTTCTGCTGTAGCTATTTTGAGATGATGATGATGAAGTAGTGGTATTGTTCGACAAAACGACCTTGCAATTGCCAAGTGAATTTGTCATATGCCTGTTCCAGTGTTGCTTGCTATATGACATACGACCGATACATCAGTGTTGGATCGCCTTGTTGCTATGTCTGCAAAAACCCCTACAGATGCTGCGCATATGCTCATAGCTTCATACGAACAACACAGACATAATCTTGATGAGCTGTACTCTCAGATAGCTTCAATCACACAACAAAAAATAAAAAACATCTCCGCTTCTCTTGATGCTTTGCATACCGCTATTTATCAACGCTCACTGCATCGTATACAAATGCTCAAAGCACAAATTGAGTCTTGGTTTGTATTTATCATGTCGATGTGACCTCAAAAAATAAAACATCTGGGGTATGGTACATTTCACAAACTAGATCATACTTATATGTCCAAAAAAGATATTGTCTGACTGCAATCGTGAGATACTTGTTTGATTGATGTATATGATGTGTCACTTGAAGTTTCAATCCAAAGTAAAAATAATATCTAATTTTTTGACAAAATGTCAAATTTTGTTATACTAGCATTAGTATTTACTACCCACAATGCTATGCTATTTTTGACACTACTATTAGTTATATGAACAACTATGGGAGCGGTTTTTATGCCCCGATTTGCACCTTTTCTATTGGTAGGAATGTACCGTTTGGTTGAATTATGAATTCACCCAGTCTTTGTTATTTTAATTTGTGCTGTCACAGCTACATTTACAACGACATTGATTTGGTACTTAGACAAATATTTGCACAAGTATATCGACAAAAGTAAAAAAAATTCTAAAAAGAAGTGATTAAGTCGAAAGATGCGTCGTTGGTTTGATCGTAGTTTTAGTATCACAAAAGATCGAAAGGTATTGTTCCTCGCAATAACAGCAGCAAGCTGAAGTATGATCCCAGATGTTTTTTTGGTAGAGTTTTGACGTACCAAAATGACATTTCGTCTTTTTATTACAGCAATTTTTATAGGGAAACTTATGACGTACACATTTATGCTACTCTGAGTAGATAATGTTGTTACGTTCTTTAAAAAATGTGTAGATTTTCTTGGCTAAATAAGATTGTTTTTGGAGTACTCAGTCTTAGCACTGACTATACTATGCCAATGTATACTTGAAATTCCTGTCAGTTTCTCTTTTTTTTGAAAATACGTATGAATATCTCTTCTTGAATGTTTTCAAGGATGTATGAGTTCTCGTGCATTATGGATTGTATGGTCAATTATCATTGCTTGTCAGCAAGGAAATAACACAAACTCATTTGTAATATATCTCATAGCAAAACCAAATGTTTTGATAAGAAGTGCATGGGTATGACTAGAGCGTTTGATTGCAATATATGTTTTCAAAAATCATGCAAAGTCATCCATATCTTGATATCGACTACGAAGCTTAGTTTCATGATTGAGATGTTCTATGATGTCACGGATTTTGTATAGCCTAGATGTCATATTTGCAACAGTTGCATCATTGTAATACAAAGACAAAAAATCTTTTCGTCGTGTTTGATAATACGTCAAAAATTGTATATAACCATCTCATGATACAGCACTAATTTGCTGTACAAAAAAATCAGAACTGTGGGCAAATATATTTTGTTGTTGAAAAGTATTTTCTTCTTTTTGGATGTTTTGCGACAGAAATAATGACCCTTGTATGAGCCATATCACTGCCAAAGCTGTTGCATCAGGTTTTATTTTGTTTATTGTCTCCAAAAGATACACAACGTGATGCCAAAGAGGATCTTTTTGTTCTATAGCATGAATTTCTTCCCACTTCATAACTTTTTATGTAAAATAAATATATGCTTCCAAAAAACAAAGTACAAAGCTCTACATCTCATACCACAAACGATACAAATCGAACTATTTCTCCTGAGAGGATAGCTAAGATGGAAAGAATATTGTCTACTCGTCAACCGACACTCTCGATGTTTCTTGAAGATGTGCACAACCCACATAATGCTAGTGCAGTTATGAGAAGTTGTGATGCTGTCTGATTATATGATATGTACTATACCCATCAGCACCCACAAGGCAAGGAAAAATACCACATTAATCAGTGAATTGCAATGGGGACACGCAAACGAACTTCTTTTGTTGAAGTCGATGATTCTCATGTGTTTTTTGAGCAACAAAAAAAAGAATGAAAACAAATCATCGTGACTTCTTTGCAAGAAAAGTCTGTTGATTTTAGGTCTATTGACTATACAAAGCCTACATTGATCGTCATGTGAAATGAAGTCCATGGTGTTTCAGATCAAGCTATACATATGGCAACTGCGTGTGTTACTATTCCCATGCTTGGTATGGCACAAAGTCTTAATATCTCTGTAGCAGCTGCAGTTTTGCTCTACGAAATACAAAGACAAAGAGAATTAGCTCATATGTACAAAAAACCACAAATTTCATCTGTTGAATATGAACAAACTTTGTCTCAGTGGATACAAAGAGAAAAAGATAGAAAAATTATAAAAAGTTAGTTTATAGTTTGACATTTTGTTTTATATGCTTATAAGACATGTATCCTCAGCGAGGATTTTTTTTATATGTGATATTGTTATGTTAGAGAAAAATACACATTTTTGATTAAACAAAAATAAGGAGTTACTAGGAAGACTAAATGAAAAAGAAAAAAATGAGTTAAATCAAATAATACTTGAAAATAAAGGTAATCGACCAAAAGCAAAAAAAGAAGCTGCTTTATTTGTAGTTGCTAAACATACGTGTGTATGAAATGATTTTTATAATAAATGATATGATATTCAGGAAAAGCTTAATTGTCTTTTTTTTAAATTTCAAATTAACAGTGATGAAAACATATACTTAAATCATTGATATTTGATGCATATTTATAATACACATATGTTTCATAATAAAGATATTTTTGTTAATGATATTCAAGAGTTACATATGCTTTTAAAGACTTTATTTAGATCATTGTTTGCAAGTAAATATTCTTTAAAGATCGCATTTAATTGAAAAGCTGTTATTGAAAATAAGGTATTTACTTTAATATCAATGGATTTTCAGTGAGAAAAAAGAATATTTAAACTACTTTTTTGAAAAGATAACGATTTATTTTGATACAAGTTAGTAACTTTTTTTGAGGACAATAATAGATCAACAGTTTTTTTTTCTGTTTCAAAACAAGATTCAATTTTATTACAAGAAGAAATTAGAAATCACAGAACAAAAATACAAACAATCAATGCTTTGTCAAATTGAGATGACACAATAAAAAACTTTTAGTACAAACTATTTTATAAAAATAATGGATAATTTAGAATTCAGAAAATATGATGACCAACTTAGTAATATTGAGCTATACAATTTTATAAGATATATTGAGACTATTAGATATAATTCACTTTCCTCTGAAGTCTTGTTGTATTTTGCTCAACATTCTGATCATGGAGTATTGCCAACACGAAACAAAAAAATAGAAACACTTATCCATAACCTTTACATAACGTATACTTGCAATTGAGAAGAAATTCGTCTTTTTCTGGATGATCTAAGCGAAATATGTGAAAACTGAAAATATAATAACTCTTTGCCATATCATTCATTTGTTGAAATTAATTTGCTTATAGAACATGTATTTGATTGTATCAATGCTCTGGATTCAACTTTTAGTTTTCATTATTTTACAGGAAATCCTTTGTTATACGAAACAACTCTAGATGATAGTTCATGTGTTGTTGTAAATATTTATAATCCACAATCAAAAATCCAATGACAAAAGTGAATGTGAATAAGACTTGTTGTGACATACGAATCTCATAGATGACTAACTCTATCTTCTCTATGACATATTTACAAAAAAGATAATTATGTAAAACGTACATCTCTAGAGATGACAGAAGATCTTTTTGTTCAACATAAATCAAAACTGCAAAGTGCACAGTGGAACTTAGAATTATATTCAAACTTATTGTTATAAAAGGAGTGTTGTTTTTTTGATTTATTATTGATTTATACCTCGTTTCTCGTACATAGACTATATGCTCCAAATAGTGGTATACAATCAGCTCTCAGAATTATGGATTGACAAACAAACCAGTCAGATTCTTTTTTGTTTGTCTCATAGTATTCCACAGTCTCCAATTGGTCCGCTCAAATTTCATACATATAGCTTGGTATACGAATACGCAGCGTGATATGAATTTATCCAATCCTTACAAAAAAAATATACACAGACTGCTATGGTCGTTGATCGTACGTATTTTGATTGAATCTATACTTATTGTAAAGATAATAGTATAGTAGAGTTGTGTATGATGATGCCAGCAGAGCCATATATGCAACGCAAGTTTTTGGCTATACAAAAAAAACTAAAAGAACAAGATATTACTCTCTCATTTTTGAAAAATACTCAATTTCTGTTAGAACATGATGAGTTTCTATCTATGTACAAAAAACCCCCAGTAATGGAAACATTTTATCGTACAATGAGGAAAAAACTGAATATTCTTATGCAGTGAGATAGTAAAGAAGCAAAGCCCGAGTGAGGATCGTGGAATTATGACAAAGAAAATAGAAAGTTTACCAAAGATATAACGACCCCCAAGAGGCTAACATTTGAACATTGAGTCTGATTACAAAAAGCATTAGATTTTTACAAAAATCAAAAGAATATTGATACATTAGATTTCGATCTGATTCCACTAACTAGAGAACAGGCTTTACAATGATTGCACTATTTTGTTGATACGATTTTGCAGGATTTTGGTCCAAACGAAGATGCAATGTATGTTGAACACCGTTTGGTTTTTCATTCTCTATTATCAATTCCAATCAATTTTTGATTACTTTCTCCTCATGAGGTATTGGATATTGCATTGCAGAGACACAAAAAAACTCCGTTTGATCTTCCTAGTATAGAAGGCTTTGTGAGACAGATATTGTGATGGAGAGAATATATGTATCACTGGTTTTTGTTTTATAAACATACGATTTATCAAGAGAATAAACTCTGACATACTAATAATATTCCATACTACTTTTGGGAAACAAACAAAACTCCGCATGAAATGAATTGTCTCAATACAGTCATCAAAGCTGTAGATAAGCATGCATATTCTCACCATATTGAGAGATTAATGATTGTGTGAAATATTTCTTTGTTGACCCAAACAAACCCCAAAGACGTACTTTTGCGATTTTGGGAACAATATCTTGATGCATTTGAGCGAGTAGTTGTTCCGAATGTTATGTGAATGAGTCAGTTTGCCGATGGAGGAGGACTTGCAACCAAGCCCTATGTTTCTAGTGCAAATTATATCAACAAAATGTCTAATTTCTGTACATCTTGTCATTATGATCACAAAAAAAAATCTTGATCTGACGCATGTCCCGTCAATTATTTGTATTGGACGTTTGTTGCTGATAACGAAGACACGTTCAAACGTTCACGTCAGCCATTCTTGCTAAAACACCTCTCGAATATAGATATTAAGCACTTACGTGAACTGCGTCAGAAATTTTTTTTGTTATATTTTGATAAAAAGGGTAGTAAATAAAGAAATATAAATAAAGAAATAGTAAATTTTCTATAAAAAATATCTATTGACATTAGTATATTTAATTTATATACTACAGCTAATTGAAGTGTACAACATGTTTTGTACCAAAGCTTATTGCATAGATTATCTCACATATCATAATTTTCTCTAGAGATACAAATTATATAAAATTACATATCTAAAAAGCAAAACGCAAAAAATCATCACTAAGTATTTTTTCTTATTCAAAAAAAATAAAAAATATAAACTACAACGTTAACATAAAAAATTTTACATTACAAAAAATTATGACATTACTTAAAAACAAAAAAACAAAACAAATAGAAACTGAAATATTAGAAAGCGAATTAACAGAAAGCAAAGAGTCTGTAGAAAGAACACTCAAACAAACTCTAATCAAGTTTTTGAAACCATTTGCTAGCATTTGGAAAGCAACACTAATTTTAGCATGATTTGCTATATCAGAATCATTGTTGTGAGTAGCACTGATATATTGAACTCAATATATTGTCGAATCTATAGAAATGAGCAATCAAGATATGTTTGTTGTATGGGTGCGAATATTATTAGGCATTGCAATTATTGCTTTCGTTACCAAGATTATACGAAAGCCCTATATATTTAGATTTTTTTCTGACTCTCGATCTAGTCTCAATACAATATGTCTCCCAGCACTTATACATGGAGATAATAATGTGTATGAAAGAATCTGAACAGGAAAACTTATGGATATTTACAACAAATGAAAACATAGTCGATCAATGATGGCAATGGAAATTTTTTCAAACCTCATGTCGTCCCTTATTTTGTTTGTTGCATTTCTAACAACTGTTTACACAAAAGATATCTGACTCTTTCGAGCTGCTATTGTAGTTTTGGTAATTATTGGTATTTGGTTGTATAACACTAGTCATATTTCGTATAAACGAAGAAAAGAGAATAAAACTATAACAACACAACTATCTAGACTATCCACAAGATGGTTTATGAGTAAATTTGAAATCATGCAACAAAACAAGGTAGATCATGAATTACAAAAAAACTACGATCTTAATAACGCATGGTATGCTACAGTTCGAAAAGAAAAAATTTATCAATGACTTTCTTATGACTGAGCTATACTTTTTGCAACATTGTTGTTTGTAGGTTTAGTCTATTCTACATGACAGCAAGTTTTCAATTGAGAGTTGCTCTTTAGTGATCTTGTTATAATCATATGACTTGGTACAGCTTTTATTAGAGACTTGTGACAATTAGCTACACGTATTAGACTGTGAATTATTGACCAACGAGTCCACATAGAAAAATTACGAGATTTATTAGATAAACTTGAAATAAAAACATCGGATATATGAACAGAAAGATTTCTTCATAAAAAATGAGATATTTCACTACAGCATGTCGATTATGGCTATAATGAAAAAACAAAGGTGTTATCTGACTTTTCTATGACAATACAATGATGAAAAAAAGTTGCATTAGTTTGATTGTCTTGATCATGAAAGTCTACTATTATCAAACTAATCGCATGATATTTGACTCCAGATTCGTGATGAGTCTTTGTTGATAGTCAAAATATACAAACACTATCATTATCTTCATATTATAAACATATTTGATATCTTACACAAGATCCAAGTATTTTTGATTGAACTATTAGGGAAAATTTATTATATTGAGTTAGTGAAAACACTTCTTCTGAAGAGTTTCAAAAACAACTAGATACTGCATTACAGTTGGCAAAGTGTGAATTTGTTTATGATTTTGAATTGTGAGTAGATACAGAAATAGGGGAGCGTGGAGTTTTGCTATCATGAGGTCAACGCCAACGTCTAGCGATTGCAAAAGTATTTATCAAAAATCCAGAAATTATTCTTTTGGACGAACCAACGTCAGCATTAGATAGCTTTTCGGAAGATAGTATTACACAAGCAATGAACAATCTTTTCGTTTGAAGAACTGTTATCATAATCGCACATAGACTCCAAACTGTCAAAGAGTCAGATGAAATTATTGTTTTGGAAGCAGGTAAAATTATAGAAAGAGGGACGCATACCGGTCTTATTGCTACGTGATGATCGTATAACAAAATGCTAGAACTACAAAGTTGATTTTAGTTTGTTTTGATACACTTATGCAAGATACAGCATCTCATTTTTCTTTGTTAACGAATCAACAGTGTCTTGCTATACTAGACTCTTTTGATGTGCAACAGTATGCCAAAAAGCGTAACTTTGTTGATGGAACTGTTTCCAAGTTGTCGCCTTATCTTACGTTGTGAATTATTTCTCCACAAGAGGCAATTACTGCGATTCTTCAAAAGTATTCCTTCGATCAAGCCGAGAAGTTTGTGCAAGAACTTACTCGAAAAGAGTTTTTTCAACATGTTGTTTTTCATAACCCAGAGTATCTCCATCAAGACGTTTGGACCGATAAAACAGATCTTCAAAGAGCTGATGCAATACCAAACACCTTAGATGAAGCAAAAACTCAGACTGACCGAGTAAATACTGTTGTCTCCAAACTTAAAGCGTGACGGCTCCATAATCACGAGCGTATGCGATTGGCGTCTCGATGTACTCACGTGGCACAACTTCATCGGAAAAAATGCGCAGACTGGACGTATTATTATTTTCTAGATTGAGATTTGTGACCAAATCATCTCTCCCGGCAACGAGTGCAAAGTACATTTGCTAACAAACCTTATATTATGAATAGTGATAATCTCCAAAAATACAGTTCATGTGCTGATCCAAATCTAGATATGTCGTACGAAGAATTAGCTAAACATTTGTTTGACACAAAAAGAGAATATATATTCTCTATAGGGGATGATGCCTATTCTACACTACTTACTCCTTATTCTGATATTGCATGACAGGTAGATATAAAAGACATGCAAGATTATAAAGAAAGCAAAAAGAAGATTGTGTGCTTGAGTCCACGAGATTTTCATCATACAAAAATCGAACAGACAAAAATCACGAAAAATAGTTCAATACAATATATTTGTGTTATAGAAAAAGAGTATTTTGATAAGCACCCTCGAAGCAAGAATCGTATTGCTTTTCTCAATCAATATATAAATCATTTTGGTATATCTAGTTATATCTGATCGATTCATGATTTATTGGAAGCTGGAATAGTTATACACAAGGCATATGAGCAAATTCGTCCAATTTATATGTGACGAAATTCTTTAGGAAAGACTATTGAGTCACTCATTTCATATAATCGACTGAGTCCGGTTTCTTGAACACAATGTATTCCAAAGTTTTTTTCTTGGTTTAATAAATCAAAAAAACATATCAAAGATCTAGCTAATAGAACCAAATAAAAAGATAATCATCAGTTTAAATCAAAAAACTATAGTTTATTCTATAATAAAAAAGATGTCTGACTCCAAAAAAATGTTGGATCGTGGTCAACGAAAGCTCTACAAAGTTTGCCCAGTGTGTGAACGTCCGTTTGTCTGGAGAAAAAAACGAGCAAAGAATCGAGATGACATACGTTATTGCTCCAAAAAGTGCAAACAATCCAGTCAGTAATTTATTTTTTTTATAAAAAGTATGATTCATTATATAGTAACAAAACCAGATTGAAGTCTTGTTCGTGACGATAACTGAAAAATAATGACGTGGCGTACGCGTGATTCTGTCAGATATCAAGCAAAACACAGAACATTCAACACAAAAACAAAGCATCACTCGTGGGCTTTGACTGAAGATGAGTATCATTCATTACTGAAAAGTTGAATAGATGAGTATAATGGGTAGATTTATATAATATAAATTACTAGTATTTCAGATTCCTGTAAGCTTTGTAGTTAGACTTTGTAACATTGGTAAGTTCATAGTTATTTAGTTCATCAAGAGAAACTCGCTTTACAGCAGTGCATTTTTCCGGTTCCATTCTTTTTAGTTCTCATCACATATATGTTGCAATATATGAGGTACACACTCGGTGTTGTATAGTGTTTATGTTTTCATATACCTCCAATAATCTAACAATAGTTATGTCAATGTTACATTCTTCCTTTATTTCTCTGATAGTAGCTTGCTTTGTGTTTTCTCAAAATTCTACAGCTCATCATGGGAATTCTCGCATTCCTTGATCGTCTCTTGCTTTATGACCTCTCTGAGTTAAAAGTACTTTACCTTCACTATTGAAAACCATTGCTCAAGTTCAAACACATATCATATTTTTAGACATTATCTTATCTATAATATAAAGAAAATATATAATGTTTGTATATAAATAAGTTGTTTATTGCAACTTGCTATTTTTGTTAAAAGTTGAAACAATTAGTACATTTGGTAGATTATATATTTTTTCCTAGTTCTGTGATTAGATTGGCTTTCATGTTTTCGACCTTTGATATTCTATCTTGGAATCAATTTATTCTTGGAACAATTGACATAAGGAAATTTATTCATATCCCATTTCTTCTAAGAAATGGATTGTCTTCATTATTGTATCTGATAAGTTGGTGTCGAATATCGTCATTTAAGTCGCAATTTTTACTTTGGTCACATTCCAGAAGTCATACAAAATAGTGAGCAAGAATGTCTTGAGTTTTTTCATGATCATAACTATTTGCTTCTAATCTCTTTAATAACTGTCTTTTTCAATTGTTATCCATAGAAGCTCATAAAATACTTCTATTTGGATCTTTATAAATTTTCTCTAGTGCATTTTTTATCAAAGTATATTCTGACTTTATTGCATGAGGTATTTTCTCTTTGAGATCAATTTTGTACATTTGTATTATGTTAAGCAGTTCTGTTTTGGTGTTACTTTCTGTTATCATATCATGTTGTAACATAAGATTTAGCATCTTATAGTGGAAGTCATATGAAATTATACCAACTAGTGTTATTACATATGTCTGTCATTCGGTGCTATTATATTTATAGATAAGTTTTTGTATATGTTCTGTTTTTTCTAAAAATCAGTCTGTATTACCTTGTAATAGATCAATGTACGCAAGTATATTTATAGTGCGAGTATATCTTTGTATACTCAATTCTGGATATGCGTCTTCAAAGTCACTTAATAAGTTTTGTCGAACTATGTCTTTGTCTGTTATTTGATTTATATCTTCCATTGTTTTGTTGATTAGTTCTTCTTTGCTAGCAATATTTGTTATATATTCCTGTTTCAGTAAATCATTGATTTTTGTAAGTTCTTCTTTTGTATATTCTCAAGATACAAATATATTATAGTTTTCAATGATTTTCTCAAAATCAAACTTCTCATAAATTTCATTGTAGAAACTTCCTTCTTGTTTGGAATTAATATTTTCCTTAAAATAATCTGATACTAATAGTAGTCAATTTTCTTCTTCTGTTACTCATGGAGTAAATTTAAGTGTTAGTTGTGTAGTATCAATATCTGCTGAAAGTACCACTCACTTTTGGAATGGTCATACAAAATAGTATACCAAAAGTCATATGCATACAAATAACATAGTTACTATAGATAATTTAATATTTTTCATAAGAATTAAGAATGAAATAAATATGTAGAAATTATATATATATAAATATTATATTGTCAATTTTTGTGAAAAATTAAATACTTTACTACCCGAACAGTCATATTTGTTCAGGTAATTTCTTTTTCTCATTTTCCTTGTTTTTTTGTTTGTGGGTTTTTACAATGATGTTGTTTCTTCTACTTCAGTGTTTAAGAAATATCTTGAGTGCATTTTTTTTGTATTCTGGATTTTTTTTGACTCAATAGATTACATCTTTTGACGTTCTATTTTTTGTCTCAATATCAACGAGTGGTCTTGGATAATCTCTTCAAAGTTCAAATCAGTATTCTAATGCTTCTAACGGGGAAAGTAGCCGAGGTTTATGTTTGTATAGTATTGGTAGTTTTGATAGTTCTGGAAGCCATTGATCAATAAATTTGGCTTGTGGGTCTTTTTCCAATGATTGTTTAAGTGGATTATACATACGGATAATATTAATTCATGCTGTTCATGTTTGCATTTGAAACTGTGAGTAATGAATTCATGGCTCATAATCAACAAAACGACTTGCCAAAAAATCAGCAAACCACTGTCGTGGTTCTAGTAGAGTATTTGCAACAAAACTTACTAAACATGCTCTACCACGAAAATGTAGCCATCATGTATATTTCAAACATCTCAAAAAAGCATCGATATAAGGAATTCAAGTTTGAGCTTTTTTGATTGCGTCAACGTATATTGGGTTGCTTGTTTGTCTTATTGTGTCAAATGCTGGATGAACGTTTTGTCGTTGAGATTCAGGTTCTGATTCTAGTTTTTGGATAAAGTGACTATGTCGATGAAGACGCGATAAGAATCAGCTGATATGACGTTTATGAGATTTCATACGCTTTTGTACGTCAGGCGAAGCATTTTTAATTTGCTCGTTAAGATGTTGTATATACAACCTCGTTTGCTGGTACACGTATCTCAAAGAAATATTTCAATACGTAAGCTATGTAGAGAGCCTAGAACACGATGTTTGAGATTCAAATGGACGAGAAATATGATACATATAATTTTGTGATCTTTTGTTCAAGAAATTATCGAGTACTTTGTGTCAGTTGTCTTCTCAAGATATAATTATTTTGTAAGGGGCTGTTAGTACATGTTCATACAATTTTTGGATTCATGTGAATTCATTTTTATACAAGATATCTGGTAGTATTATTCTTGGTTGTTGTTGAGGAACTGGTATAATTTCTCAATATCTTATTCTTTCGTTTCGAATATCTGTTCGATTATCTCTGTTTTTTAGTTTTCTTACAACTCAATTATTAGGGTATTCAAAAAATTGTATCCCTGATTGCTTTGTTCGTTTTATAATTTCCAGATCTCTTTGGAATGTTGCTCGATTTCATGTTTCTTCTTGCGAATATATTGCTCAAATATTGCAATGTTTTAATAAGAACTCAAATGTTTCGCATATATTTCATTTGTATATTAGAAGTGGAATATTCAGTGTTAGTAAGTTCTTTTTGAGTTGGATAAGACTTTCATGTATTGCTTTGGTATGAAAATTAGAATAATCTGGTAGACTCATAATCTCTGTTTCAAAACAATACATTCATATGACTGATTTAGAATTTTGACATGCACAAAAGAGTGCTTGATTATCAAGCACTCTTAAGTTTTTTTTGAATCGTACTATATGTACGTTTTGTTTTTCTATTGAACTACTCATAAAATTATGATAATTCTTCTTGGACTTTGTTCAAGAAAAAATAGTAGATTGATTTTTTAGCACTTTCATCATCGTATAGATCACTCATCTTTGTGTTGATTGTTTTCTCTAGTTTTTGTAGTAGTTGTAGACGTTGTGTTTTATTCATGTTCTTGATTTTTGTTTCAAGTCTAGATCGTGATGTCGTAAGTTTTTTTTGTACATTTTCACTGAGTGTTGTTCCACATGCTCATTCGTATAGTTTTGTTGCAAGTGAGTTGTTGTTCATCATACATTCGTTACCAAATGTTTGTTGTTGTGCTGGACAAGGTGCTTTGATACATTGAACTGCAACAGAAGCACATACTGGAGCGTATTGCATTGTACACATAGTTGGTTCTTGATCTGATTCTTTTTTTTCTAAACATTTTGGTTCTTCTTTTTCCATACAAAACTTTTCTGTACAAGCTCCCAAGGTTCCATCCTCATTAACAGTACACGTATTACATCAATCGAAGTATGACATACATTGTGTCAGGTCTGTTTTTTCTTCAACAGTTCACTCTTTTTTCTTTATACAATGAGGCTTTTCATTTTCTTCACAAAACATTTTTGTACAAGCTCATAATGTTCCATCTTCATTGACTGTACACGTGTTACATCAATCAAAGTATGATTCACATTGCATCATTTCATCTTTTTTTTCGGTACACTCTCATGTGTATGCTACTCCAATGACATTTCTCCAAGTTCACGCTTCTTCTACATATTCCATCATCATACATTCATTGGTGTATGTTGTACCATCATTTCAACAAACAGGATCAAATTCGGTTGAACATTTTAGTCAGTAACTAATAGAAACTATTCATGTTAATCGCGTAAAAACAGCAAAAGCTAGAATAGAAAATACGAGACGGTGATTTTTAATTGCAAACATTATAATATATAAATAATAAAAAAAACTGATTGTATAAAGTATACGAATCAGTCTATCCAAATGTAACAAGATTTTATAAGATTATAGTTTTCTTACATATCGTCATAACTATGTTGATTATTTTTGCGAATTGCGTAGATACAAGCTCACAAAATAACAAGAAACGCAGTCAAGCAAAGGAAAGGAATTGTTATAAATCACAGATAATTAACTTCTAGTGCCTCACATGGATTTGCAAGAGTACATGTAAAGCTATTTGTTATAGCTGTTTTTTGTAAGAGGTAGTGATAGATTTCCAATGCAATTCACAATATGACTTGTGGGATAATATACCAAATATAGTCAGACTTTTTTTTGAGAATTCCAACTAAAGAAAGCAATACAATAGGATACATAAGTATTCTTGCATACCAACATAATTCACAAGGTAACAAAGCATTTGCAGGATCAAATAAGTTCCCACTAGCTATATTAACAACTGGATCTCCATAAAATCCATAATATAATGATCATAATGTTGCCAAGAGTGATTGAACAAATATTATATAATTTATTGATTGAAAATGCTTTTTCATTTTTGGGATGTTTGTAAAATAATACTCATTATATACAAAATTTGTACTATAAATCAACCCCTAGCTACGTGTATGTCTTATGATCGCAAACAAAAAAACCAATAACATCGTCGCAATAATTGCTGGACCACTCGCGATGTCTCGTGCGTATGAACTATACAGTCATACGATACTTGTCCCTATTCCTATACCAATTGGAATAATAAAATTTTGCTTATACGTTTTCGCAAAAAATCTACTAATCATACTTGGGACAAGCAAAAAAGATGTCACAAGCAATACTCATAAAATCTTGATACTAAAAGACACAGCACACCCCAAACACAACAAATACAATCACTCATAAAGCTGTATGTTGATTCCTTGTCAGATGGCTAATTCTTTTTGAAAACTAATCAAAAAAAACTGTTTATGATACATAAAAAATATTCCACTGACAACGATGAGCGTTACAGCCAAAACTCGTATGTCTTGTGTTGATAACAAAAGTATATTCCCAAACAAAAAGTTTTCTATGCTTCAAAGGTATCATGTATACATTCAAAATATCAAAAGCGCCAAAACGAGTCCTCATTGCGAGACTAGCTCATTAATAGACTCTTTCCCAAAGTCTTTATATTTTTGTAACCATAAAATGATTCATATACAAACAACAATTGAAATGAAAGAACTGAGTGAAAGATTGAAAGATCCAGCGATTCCTATTGCAACACCCAACAAAGAAAAGTGAGAGAGAGTATGAGCAATATTTCCTTCGCGACGCAACAAAACAAAACTTCATAATAAACCAAAAAGTATTGCACTTATGGTTGCAGCGATCAATGCACGTACAAAAAATCAATACTGAAGTGGTTCAACGAATCCTAATAAGATATCTTGCATGGTTGCATAATACATAAAATCTACTATTCTATATTACAAAATTAATGTTTACATTGCTGATGTGTATGCAAAAATGGAGCTAAATATTCTCACAATACTCACGTGGAATGGACTGGTGATCAAGAATGAATATGTTCAACACAACACGAGCACGCATGCAAAAACAAGATTTTGTCTGCACAAGCCAAAACTGCATGGACATCGTGAGATACGAGCAATACAGCAGTTCATTTTTTTGCTACATCTAGCAGTGTAGAATAAAATGTCTTTTCTCATAACACATCGATTCATGCTGTGGGTTCATCTAATATGAGTAATTCTGGATTTGACATAAGCGCGTATACTAACAAAACTTTTTGAATTTCTCATCATGACAAATCTGATAATTTTGTCTCTAACAGCTGTCAGATAGTAAATTTTTTTATGAGGTTTTGTAGTTCGAGTTGGTCAATCACTTGCGTGTGCAATGCAAAAAAGTCTTTTACTTGCAATGAAAAGTATGGAGAAAATGATGTTTTTTGAGGAACATATCACAAACGAGTCCCTGTACGAGTTACCTTTCATGTAAAAGAGCTATGTGTTCATAACAAACATTGTATTAAACTAGATTTTCATGCACCATTTGGTCATATCAGACAAACGATTTCCCCTGCTGAAATATCAAAATTCACATCTGAAAGAATTTTTTTCTTACCATATGTTATACACAGATTTTTGACTCATAATAGTATATTGCTTTTATGTATTTTTGTCTTCATAGACTTGCTCAAAAGCAGAAATAAATTGTTGTGTTATGTCTTTCATGTTTTCGATGTATCAGTTTGGTGACAGTGTTTTTCAGAGTGGATCTATTTGTTTCACCACCAATCAATCTACTTCTTCTGCAATAATGGTAAGGATATCTGGCGAAAACTGTGGTTCTGTAAATATGATTTTTACATTGTTACTTTTGAGAGTTGAAATAAGTGTAGCTATTTGTTGTGCACTAGGTTCTTGTCCATCAAATGATTTTATAGCTCATTTGTATTGATCTTGTAGTCAATATCTAGCAATATAATATCAAAATGCTTCATGAAAGACAACAAAATTTTGTTTTTCAATTGAAGCGAGTTGTTCTTTAATCTCTGTATCTAACTGTTCAAGTTTTTGTATATATGTTTTTGCGTTGTTTGCAAAATATTCATACGATGGTGAACTAGTAAGACCTTGTAGAATATTTTGTGTTTGTATAATACTAGCGCGAGGATCTAACCGTACGTGTGGATCATATTCTCCATGCTTATGATCTTCATGTCAGTCTTCTTCATGATTTTCGTTATGTTCTTCACCTTCATGTTCTTCTTGTATTGCAGTTTTATCACTATCTCAAAAAGCAATCAAATTTATATTTTTGCTAGTATCAATTGCGTTATATTTCTTCTTATCTAAAAACTCTTCTAAGTGAAGTCAATTAAATACTATTGCATCAGCTTGTTCCAAAGCTTTGATGTCATTGGATGTCGGTTCTCGATAGTGCACTGATACTCATGGATTTACAAGGTTTGTTACAGTTCATTTTTCTCAAAGAATGGCAGTTGTATGTGCATACAAAGGTGGTATAGATGTGACTACAGATGGAGTGTCTCATATGTTTTTTATTTGTTTGTCTAATGAACTACATCACACAAGACCGGTAAAACAAATAATAAATGCTAGACTAATTGTTATTTTTTTGATCATGTTTATAAAAAAAAACTAAAATATACATGCATCATATTATTTTGTTTTATAAATGCAATATTATTTCATTTAATCTTTTTGTTGTATTATTGCTTTATTTGATTACAAATGTTGCATAATATATTTATTTTTGATCCCATCTATGATGAAAAAAAATGAACCAAAATGGCTGCTTTGGACAAAACTAATTTGATCTGTTTGTATCTGATGTATTGCACTTCTTAGATTATATCAATGACTTGTAACGTGATGCTTCGATATTGGACGTGTTGGTGTTCGTGAATGTTTTTCAAACGATCGTTTGTCATATCTTTCTACATTGTTTATGGTAGTTGTCGGTGGAGGAGTCGTGGTGCGACTATGATACGATGCGTACAAAAAATTACAAAAAAACAAAAAAAATGATTCTGACTAAAAATAACAAAAATTTATGTGTTTAAAGTTATGATTTTTTCTTTTCAAAAACAAATTCCAATATTTTTTCAGTACAGTTTTCTATATATTTTTGGGTATTAAAGACAACTGAGTCAAAATCCACAAGAAACAACACATCTTGAAGATTTTTTGTTTGAATTATATCTCACAATAAAGAAGCATTAAAATTATCATCAACTAGCAAATATTTCAAAAATCATTCTGCATCATCACTTTCTTCGATTTTTTTTCGAACATTATTTATATAATTGGATTTGTCTATAGCATTGTTGTGTCTAGGGTCTAGAATCCACACAAAATAACTTGGTATTCAGGAGTTTTTTATTTCTTTGTACGCTCACAAAAGATTCTCTATTCTATCATCAATTAGAACATAGTTTTTATATATTTCTTCAGTATTTCTTGTTCTTCTATTTATGATATTTCATAATTGTTTTACTTTATCATTATGTATTTCTAGTATAACGCGATTATAAATATCTAGGACGTTTTTAGAATATTGAGTTTTTTCTCATAGTATATGATGAGCGATAGTGCGTAACAATCAACAAGACTGGATTTTAAATTCTTGATTCCAACGATCTCATTGTGTCCATAGAACAACTTTGTTTGAGTGTTGTAGTATGTATTTATATCATCAGACTGCTGTTTCATAGAGGCATTCTTGAAGCACTTTACGCTGAATCTCCAAAAATTCATGAATGTTGTTGCCAAACATTAAGTTGTTTTCTCAGTTGCGAAGCCAAGCATGTATCGCTTTTCTATATTCTTCTTTAGCAAAAGAAATAGGCGGTGTCTTATCTGAACGTGCTGAACCTGGATTCATTTGTGGACATTCTGACATATGGTGTGTTGGTAAACTATAAACCATAATTGTGGTTTTTTTTATACCCTAATCAGCTGAGAAAACTTTTTTTTGAGTGTAATAATATATAATAAAAATGCAAGCCAACTATTGACATAGTGTATTTGTATGTCAATAATATGCTAATATACTAGCTTGTTGACTACAAAATGAAACGATACTTGCTTGAACAGAACTTTGTGTCTCATTTCCGACAACTCACATCAATAGTTGATCAAATGGACTCACAGACTCATACATTTGTACAACTTGTAATGAGTCAGGTATATCTTTTTTTTGTGTTACATCTCGAATGATTTTTCAATATACTTCTTCTACTGATGCAGTATCATCTATGAGTTTGTATTTTTTGGCTTGAGAGTTGTCATATGCATATGCTCAAATTGTGTTTTTAATAAAATTTGGATCAATATCTCTGGCTTCTGCTACATGATTTACGAATTCATCATATGATGCGTCAAGTCATTGTTGAAAAATCCCTTTTTCTTTGGACGTCATGTTTCTGTGTGGATTTCAAAAGTCTTTTCACTCTCCTGCAGTAAGGTATGTATAATCAATCCCGTCTGTTGTACGGACTCACCCTGCAAAAATCCCACCGTTTTCTTCTACAACATTGTTATAACGTGCAAATGGTCATGCTATAACTCCAATTGATCAAATCAAACTACCATGATCTGCAAAGACTTTGTCTGCAGAAACCGCTGATCGATATCACCCAGATGCACCAAGTCAGACTATCACAGCATATACTGGATTTCCTGTTTTTTGTTTGTAGTATGTAACTCAGTCACTGATTGCTTGCGATCCAAAGATTGTTCATCCTGGAGATTGTATCTCGAGAACTATTCCATGAATATTATCAAATAATTCTGGATGGTCGGCAAGTTCATAGAGCATACGTTTTATATTGTATCCAAATGTCACGCCTTGCATCCCAAACAATGGAGACGCTCACTCGCTTTTCCCCAAAATTACTCATTGTATTGGTAGTGAGACAATATATTTATCACTTTCAGAATTTCCATATTGATAGTCATATCAGTATGTAGGGTAGTAGACATTTCACTCTCAAGACTCCATATCAAATCATCCAAATCACCCAAAAAATCACGCAACAAAGGATAAGAAAAAAATTCACACAATGATTCTTCATACAGCAGTTCATACTCGTTTGACGCTATAAAGTATGATATCATGTCGAATATATCCAAAAAATGAACTAATTGATTTTTTCATAAGTATTGAAAAATATAAAGTATTTGACTTTTATAAAAAAATAAATCTGACAAGCAATACTATTTTGGTTTATTTTTGTGTGTTTTGATTACAAAATTTGATTGTAATTGCAAAATACGTACAATAAGCTTATACATATTTCTCCACATTTTTATTCTGTATTACAAATTTTATAGTATGAAAAAGAATTTTTGAAAAGTACTTTGAAAATTAGCACTAAGTCTAGCTTTGACTGTGAGTGTCTGACTTGGTACCGTGAAATGACAGACGGACGTCACTCAAGAAAAAATTTCTTCCAATTTTTTGAATAACAAAAATGATACTGAAAAAACATCAATGAATATTGATCAGTTTATCAAAAATGGTAAATTAGATATTTTGTCACGAATGCACAAAGAAAGTTACGTTAATAGAGATTGAACTTTGAATCGAGATTGAACTTTGAGATGAACATGGAAAAAAGATAATTCTATCGATTATAATTCTTGAAAAATACAACTAGATCTTAAAGACGAAAAAGCTCGTAAGTGATTTATATTGGTAGTTGAGAGAGCGTATCAAGAGTGAAAAATATCTTCTAAATCAGTAACTGAAACTTTAAAGATAGATGGGGATGGGACTAATATCAATCTTTTTAATCAGGATGAGATAATGGTAGATTTTTTGAAAGCAGGGATGGTAGATAAAATTCAAATTAATAGTACTACTCAGTTTGAAACTTTTTTTTATAGGCTGAAAAAAGATGTTTATCCACTAAATCTGCTTGATTACGAACATAAAAAGAAAGAATTAGATGGATACCTTGCAGTAAAATATTTTGTTTGTAGGTGAGCAATATTATTACCTGAGTGACATCGAAATGTTGTCATAAATGAATTTAAGAACCTTGAATACCTTGATTTATCAGGTTCTCAATGATCATTAGTTTCTGATGTTATAAACTTATCACAGTTTACAAAACTAAAATACTTAAGCTTAGAGAGTGCCAGCTTGTCAGATATTTCTTGGATAAAGAATATGGCAAACCTAGAGAAACTTGATCTGTCTAATAATCAAATTGAAGACATAACAGCTTTAAAAAAATTGAAAAAGCTAAAAATATTGCAAATTAGTAAGAATAAGATAGTCGATATATCTCCTCTCGCCGACTTGGAAAATCTAGAAAATATATCTTTGGATGATAATCAAATTTCTATGACAGAACCAATGAATAAGCTCACAAAATTGAAACAATTTAGTGTCATACAGAATAAGATTGAAAATATAGACTTTCTCTCTGGGTGTAGAAATTTGGAATTCTTATATTTGAATAATAATAAAATCAGTGATATTTCTGCTATTGCCAATTTAGATAATTTGTTGTCAGCACAATTTTGAAATAATAATATTTCTGATATATCGTATATAAAAGATTTGTATAACTTAATTTCAATAGACTTCTCAACTAATAATCTATCTGACATTTCTGCTATTAGGAATTTATATAACTTAAATTATGTAGAGTTTTCCAAAAATAAAATTACTAATATAGAACCTTTATCCTGACTTATAAATATTGAGAGACTTAATCTGAATGGAAACGACATATCTGATGTTTCTTCTTTATCAAAATTAATAAAGTTAACATCAATAGATCTTGGTTTTACGAAAGTCTCTAACATAAATAGTCTAAGTAATGCTACTTGACTAAGAACTGTATTGCTACAAAATAGTAAAGTAGAAGATATATCTCCACTAGCTACTCTAAAGACAATTTATACTTTAACCCTTTATAAAAGTCCTATTGTTCCAGACTTTACTACTATAAATAAAATAGTATCGTCAAGTAATGACCTAGGTTGAGTATATCTTCCATATAGCTATGAAGCTTGGAGAAAAAAATCAAACCAACCTCCAAGTGCAAAAACATTATTACTTATAAAAAATAATAAAATACAGTTTTATGGTGTTCTTGAATACGAATGATGAAGTGAACTTAATCTTTCAACAACCCGATCAGACGATCAAGAATCTCTTTGATTTGAACCAAAACAGAAATGAGGAAAAATAAATAGTGTTTCTGATAACTCGGCTGCTCGTATGTGAGAATTTGATCTTACAAGAATGTTGTCTTTGTCTGACTGAATTCCACAACGATATGCTCAAGGTATCGATTCAGTATCAGTATGACATGCACGTCTGTGAATATTTTCTTGAGTTGATAAAAATCTCAGAAGCACAAAAATTGAAAGAAAAAAGACACCTCTCTCTACAGTCCAAAAATGAACTAAACCAAAAGATACTGATGCTTTTATGTCAATAGATGTATCTAATCTGAAGCTATGAGAAGAAAACACTCTGCCAATTCCTGACTGATATGCTATAGGGTCGTATTTTTTTGATACATCAGAAAAAGTGGATGCAACTGAATCTAGTGATCTAAAACTTAGTAGTTACAAAACAGAAGAAGATGTCACCAAACTTATATTATGAGAATCTACTCCTAAGGGATACCTCTACCTCAAACTCAAAAAAGAAGCTCTGACGGATGTTCCTGCTCTGATAGATCGTTCACGACCAGATTGAGAATTGAGATCTGATATCGATCCACGAAATACTGTTGAACAAACTGAATCTCAAAAAAACTATATTTCTTTTTTGGAACAAAATTGATTTTTTGCAGCTGATTTTACTAAGTTGCTTAATGTTAAGATTCCCTTAGATGTGAGAAAAAGACAGTTTATAGAGTTAGCAGATAGATTTCACAAGCTTTTGGTCTATAGTACAGATCGTCCTGATATCAATGATTTTTATAAAAGCCGCGAAACATATCTTGATTGAGTGCTTGCATGATATGACGAGCAATTTGCAACCTATGAGTGAAAGAAAAAAATAGTGTGAGATTGTGATATTGGTAATAATATGCGGGTACTAGCATGCAAAGCATTTTGACTTCCAGCGAGAGCGGTTTCTTGATTGCCCAAAAATACTTTGTGATGAGATAATGTAATATCTCACGCGCGGTCAGAAGGATTTTTGCCAACTTCGCTAAATCCTTTGAAAGGAGAGCGAGTCCAAACCGACGTCACAGCAACGTTGAGTATGTATGACCCAAAGGTGATTGCTACTTTTCCTCCATTTTCTATGTTCTCATTGTTGTGATTGTCAGATGAGAATGTTTTCCCAATACAGAAATCTATAGAAAATATGACAGATATAGAAAAAAAACGTACGCTTGAGCGTTATGTTTTGTCTCAAGATCAATTTGAAGACTGATCGTTTCGTGATGTTGTCAGTAAATATCTTTTGGATGAATTTCAAAAAAGCGAAGTCAAAATACAAATACAATGAAAAGATGTCTCAGACACCCAAAACCAACAAATAAGAGATTTGATTATACAAGTTGTCATATATGAGGTGTGTCTCGAATCTTGAAAACAAACCTATGAGTGAGTAAAAATTGATAATAGTTATATTATGTCAAGATTAAATTGAAAGCCTTCTGCTACTATAACAGATAATAGTGTATGACTTAATAAGTCTTATATGATGATAGATCAAGATTTTGCACAAAAGTTGGTTGCATCATTGGCACCAGAAGGTATAATAAATTTTGTCTGATCAAAACCCATCACTGCCGATCTTATTGCTTCGAGATTGCAGAATTTGTGAGACAAAGAGAAGATACCACAACATCAAGACGTGATACGAACATCAAAGTTTACGCAAGCGATACTTGATCAACAACTAAAAATTGAACAATTGAGAGAATCCTTATCAGGAGAGGAGTAGCTATCGTGCTTGTACTTACAGTTGCAAATAATCTTTCACATGTCCAACAAAATACAAAGAACCAGTTACGACAAAAAGGTTTGTTGTTTTGTCAAAACAATGCTCTAATGTTTTGTGAGTGAGTTGAATGTCTGGATGAACATCATTGAGATACTGTTGTATATCAGCAAAAGCTACCGAGTGTAGATAAAAATCTTGTGTTGTTTCAAAATCTACATAGATTAACTGTTGTGTCGCTGTCGCTAAAATATCAAGCATTTCTTTCCAATCCTTTCAATCTTTGAAAGAAATGACAAATGTTTTGTCTGTCTCTGTGTATATATTCTGTACTGTTTGGATAAAATGTTGCATTTTTTGTATATTATGTGCTCCGTCTAACAAGTATGAGGTTTTTCACTTTTGCACTCGTTCACATCTTCATCATCGGTGTATGTTTGCTAATGCATTTTGTGTTTTTTGTGGACTAAAAGATTGCTCTTGTTTTTTGCTAAAAATTTCGAAAGCACGAAGTGCGAGACTTGCATTTTCTGCTTGAAAACTTCCGATCAAATTTGTTGAAAATGTATGGGGTATATTTTGTATGTCTGTATAAACAAATTGGGTCTTTTCGCGTGATGTTTGTATGTCACAAAATGTCGATCAGTGCGTGACTCGAGTCAGTCTCGCATTTTTTTGTTGGCAGGTATATGAAACAATGTCTCTGCAATTTTGCTCTTCATGATACAAAGAAACAACCTCGTTTCATGGCCATATACTTCACGCATCATTAAATGTGATTTCTTCTAAACTGTTTCCTAATATATTTTGATGATCGAGTCATTGCTTTGTGATAATACATATTTTTTGTGGATTGGAAACAACATTTGATCAATCGTATAATCCTCAACATCACGCTTCCACGATAGCTACATCAACCTTGATTTTTGCAAAGTGGACATAATACATTGCGGTAAGTATTTCAAAATACGTCGGTTCTCAAAATGCTGACGCAGCACATGCTGTTATTGCATCTTGTATACTATCAAACGTCTCTACAAATGATTCTTTTGAGACCAAAGAATTGTTTATCTGACACCTTTCACGTATATCTTGGAGGTGAGGAGATATATGTAATCATGTTTTGTATCCATGTTGAACGCAAATATGACTGAGAATTGTTGCAGTTGATCACTTTCAAGATGTCCCCATGATGTGAATAACAGGATATGAATTTTGAGGATTACCAAGCAATTCCATCAAAAACCTCATTCTTGCCATTCCGAATGCTCACTTTGGTCTGGGCTTTTTGTGGTTGTGAATATAATTATATATTGACTGTAATGTATTTTCGTAGCGTTGTGTCATTATTGTTTTCAAGATCTAAAATCTCCATATGTGTAATAGACTTGAAAAGTACTAGCAAAAGTGTACTCTAGTGTCAGGAGTTTTTTTGTTATAAAAAAATACATTTTATTATCAATAGACATGTTATGGTAGAAAAAGACACGGACAATCTCGAAATAGAAAATACGACTGATATAAAACAATCATGATGATTGCTTGGTGAAGTTATTCAAGAAGAAACCTTGGAAAAACAAATGAAACAATCATATATCGAATATGCTATGACAGTAATTGTTTCTCGTGCACTTCCTGATACAAGAGACTGACTCAAACCAGTTATAAGAAGAATTCTTTTTGCTATGTTTGATATGAAAAATTTCTATAATTCAAAACACAAAAAGTCTGCAAGACTTGTCTGAGAGGTTTTGTGAAAATACCATCCACATGGTGATTCGAGTGTGTATGAAGCAATGGTTCGTTTGGCTCAACCATGGTCATTACGTTATCCATTGGTAGATTGACAAGGTAATTTTTGAAGTATTGACTGAGATTGAGCTGCTGCAATGAGGTATACGGAAGCAAAAATGAGTAAAATAGCTCAAGAAATGCTTGCTGATTTGCATTTGGATACTGTAGATTGGAGAGGAAATTTTGACTGATCTATAGATGAACCAGTTGTTTTACCAACCAAATTTCCAAATCATCTTTGTAATGGAACAATGTGAATTGCTGTATGAATGGCGACAAATATGCCTCCTCATAACTTAGTTGAAGTGATCGATGCATGTCTTTTGTTGATATCGAAAGATGGGAAACCTATAACCGAAGAACAAAAAGAAGCATTTTTGCAAAAAGAAACCAAAAGATATAAAGCATTATTTGACTCCAAAGAACTCGAAAGAGAAGAGAATCGATCTGACGAAATGTGAGAGTTTGTTCCACAAGAATTTGTCATGCCTCATGTGCAAGCTCCTGCTACATATAGCGTTAGTATAGATGAAATTATGGAAATAATCAAATGACCTGATCTTCCAACTGGGTGATATATATTTGATAGTGAAAACATCAAAGAAGTATATAAAAAATGAAAATGATGAATAGTCATGCGTGGTAAAACTCATATTGAAGATAATAAAAACGATGGAAAAATAATAGTTATTGATGAAATTCCTTATCAAGTTAATAAGGCAAATCTTGTAGCAAAAATTTGATGATTGGTTGTTGACAAAAAATTAGAGTGAATTGAGGATGTAAGGGATGAATCTTCTCAAGATAAAATTAGAATTACCCTTTATGTCAAAAAATCAGCAAGTGCAGAAAAACTGCTTGTTCTTTTGTACAAAATGACAGAATTACAATGTAACTTTAATGTAAATAACGTTACATTGGTAGAATGATGAATTCAACCAAAGCTACTAAATATCAAGGATATGTTGGTAGAATTTGTAACATTTAGAAGAAAAGTTGTATTTCGTAGATCTAATTTTTTGCTATCAAAGGCTCAAGATAGATTACATATTCTCGAATGACTCAAAAAAGCAATCGATATTATTGATGAAGTTATTGCTACGATTAGAGCGTCTAATACCAAACAAGAAGCAAAAGACGATTTGATGAAAAAATTTGATTTCAGTGATTCTCAAGCAGAGCATATCTTGATGATGAGATTGCAATCTCTTGTATGACTTGAAATGCAAAAGGTTACTGATGAAATCGCAGAAAAGAAAGCAGAAATTGAATACTTAGAATGAATCGTAAATGACGCAGAAAAGCTTGATGGAGTCGTTATTGAAGAAATGAATTATATGAAAGATACATATGGAGACAAAAGAAGAACGCAAGTAATTAATGATGATAGTGTCTACAAATTATCAACGTCGCTCAAAGATCTTCTCAAAAAAGCTGATATGGTCAAAGAGGATTGTATTTTATGGATGTCACATGATTATACGCTCAGACTTTTGTATCAAACAAGAGTTCTCAATATTCCTGACGATACTCTTGATTTGGTATATACCCACAATCAAGATAGACTTATTGTTATAACCAATACTTGAGAGTTATACGTCGAAAGACTCAAGGACTTTTGAGCTATGAAAACGAGCGACAAAGCATTAGGAATCAAAAAACATTTCTGACTCAAATGAGAGATTGTTTTTGCAAAAACGTTACATTTTGACTATGACTATTTGTGTTTGTTAACATCATCAAATAATATCAAAAAGATAAACAAAAAAGATATCCTTTGATTCAAAAAGTTTCCAACTTCAATTATGAATCTTGTTGATAAGTGAGAAAAAATCATATCAATTGTCCCTGTTACCAAAACAAGTAAATTGTGAGTTCTTACAAAAAAGTGATGTCTCTTGCTTTTCCAACAAAAGGACGTTAGACCAATGTGAAAAAATTCTTGAGGTGTCAATGCTATTGATTTGGAAGATGGTGATGCGGTCACGTCATTGTTCTTGTATAATGATGAACCTTTCATCTTTATTCATTCACAAAAAGAGTGAAAACTACTTAATGTTGAAGACTTAAGAGTATGGAAAAGAGCAAAAAGATGAGATATTGTTGCTTCAAATCTCTGAAAAAATTATTTGGTCTGAGCTTTGAGTATAGAAGAATGAGCTGTAACATTTAAACACGAAGATGATGAATTAACAACACTTCACTCTAACGATATTAATCTTGACGTGCCCAATAGTCCACTTGCACCTGTATCCAAAAAAGTCATTAAAGATGTATTTAGACCTCGAGAAGAAAAGTCAGAAAACTCTTCATACAAAGATAATAGACCAGAAGATACAGATGATGAAGAATCACAATCTGATTGATTATTTGTTCAGTAGATCTATTTCTTTCATACTTAATTCTATATGAATACTATCTTGCCAGAAGAATCTCTTGCAAAAAAACTTATAACCAAATGATTTTGGTTATATTTTTTTACTTATTTGATTGCTCCAAGTGGATATGTTATAAAACTACTAGTATCCAATTCATTAAGTGTTGAAGAAGTATGACTTTTGTATAGTTTAATGTGACTGGTATGAATTTTCTCTGCATATAATGACTTAGGTTTGACTGAAGCTTTAACTTACTTTGTCCCAAAATTTCTTGTTGAATGAAAAAAGAACTATATTACTACATCTATATTTTTTAGTTTTATTGTTCAGTTTTTGGTGTGATTATTCTTTGTGTGATTTTTATACTTTGGTGCAGAGCGGTTAGTTCTAAAGTATTTTTATAGATACATATGTTCAGTTTATACTCCAATATTGATACAAACAATCCAAGTGTTCGCTGTATATTTTCTATTTAGTAATGCGCTCAACGTATTACAGACTGTTTTTGTCGCATTTCAAAAAATATTTATTACAAAACTTATTGAAACTATTAGAATGTGGACAATTGTGTTTTGAACGGTATACCTTTGGTATATTCAAGATTCGACACTCCTTTCTTATTCGAATATGTGGATACTATGAACTGTTATATGATGTTCTTTTATAGTATATTTTTTTGTTAAAGATATCCTTCCACATCTAAAAAATACTCATCTAACTTTAAATAAGAAGTACGTGAAAATGTATAGTTCTTATGCTTTGTGGACATTACTGAGTACAAATGTTTGAACAACGCTTTGACAAGTGGATCAACAAATGGTTTTATATCGATTGTGAGCTGAAAGTTCAGGCTTGTATACAGTTTATCTTAGCACTTTTCAAATCCCTATCCTTATTTTATGACCTATATTTGCACTAATAATACCAGTAGTATCTCAGTTATTTACTCAAAAAAATAATGCAACTTTGTCATTGTTTTTGCAATATCTGATAACATACATTTGATGATTATCGATATTGATCTCTATATGTCTTATGGCATTGGCTCCCTTTATTGTTAATATTCTGTTTTGAGAAGAATTTGCAGTATCTTGAGAATTACTAATTTTTTGATCACTTATGATACCAATTGTGTTTTTTATAAATATTGCTGCTTCATATATATCTTGAGTGTGAATGGCAAAATATAAGCTAAAGGTTTTTTCGTTTTGTTTTGTTATAAATATCATATTAAATATTGTTTTTCTTTCTTTTATGTGAATCTACTGACCTGTCTTGGCGACATTACTTTCAAATGTTTTTATGACTATTTGATTTTTATATAAAATGCCAATTCGTACCTGATTAGTAAAGAATCGATCATTTATTATCAAAAATATACTTCTTGGTCTGATATTTTTTTTGTGGACTATAATTTGGTGAAAAGATATATTAAACTCTTGAGCAAGCAGAATCCATAATGTATATATGCTTAGTATTTTTATAATAATATTATGAATAATTTTTGTTATAATACAGTATAAAGAGATAGTTTTTCTTTATAAAGAGATTAAGAATATAAGAAATGCTGACGTAATTTTATAAAAAATCAGTTTGTTCTTAAAAAGAGTTTGAATTGTTTTACTTTTCTATAACCTATGACCAAACCTTTGATCTCGATATTATTATGTACATATAATTCATCATTATTTATTACAGAGACATTACAATCTTGTTTAGGTCAAAGTTACAATAATATTGAATTATTACTATATGATGATCAATCAACAGACGATACATTAAGTAAATTATGATTATTTACAGACCATCGTATTCGCGTGTTTAGTTCAGAAAAAAAATTATGACCATATTGATGACTTAATTTGCTCCTTGATCAAGCACAGGGAGAATATATTGCTGTCCAGGATCACGACGACCTTTGGCATTCTGATAAACTCGCTCGTCAGATAGAATTTTTGTCTTCTCATCCAGAGTATATCTGATGTGGGACAAAAACTTTGATGCGATACGAGTGAGATGCTAGATGATTTGAATATTTCTTATGAAATGATAATTATTATACTATCCATCCATCACTTGTTTTTCGTAATAGTTCATCGTTTCGCTATAATATAGATAGTGTGTATATGCAGGATGCTGTTTTTCAAAAAAATGTTTTGTGTCAATGAAAAAAACTCATTGCCAACCTTGATGAGACACTAACGCTTCACGTCGTCAAAGCCTGAGCAAAAAATTATAGTTATAAACGATTTACCTATTCATTTCCAACAATTCGTACTGTTTTTTTGCTTCATCCTGTGTGGTATGGCGTTTGTATTCTTTGATTTGAGACATTGAGGAAAATATTGTATCCTATTTTACAGTTTCTGTGAAAATGAGTGTGGATTGATTCTATTGAAAGATTGCCATTTGTACTATTAGGAAGAACGATTGAAACGTATGATGAAGAAAGAAGAAATAAGATGGGATTCGGGTAATATCTATCTTTTTACCAATTTTTTTATAATCGTTTGTGTCCAACGTATTGGTAAGAAAAAAAATGGTACTGACGCAAGTTTAAGAATGAGCGACGAACTCAGGGAGAAGGATCGAGATTAACGTCGGAAAACTTTTATGAAACGAGTGATTTGTATAGTTTTTCATATCAATCAATCATGGATTCGTCTGAAAATTTGGGATCAAGTATCGGTTTAATTCTTTCTCCTTGTGCTAATACTCGTTTAAATCAGACAAGTAAATCATCAAGTTTTTTGTATTGTGCAATGTATCCATCTTGCTTATGTTTGACGATTTCTGGTACTCATCAGATTTCAAAAGTGACAACAGGACAACCACAAGCAAATCATTCCAAAATCACCAAAGGACAATTATCTGCGAGGGTAGGATACAAAAAACAATCTGCTGCTGAAAAAAACAAACTGATTTTTTCATATGGTATCAATCATAATTCTCGATACGTATTTGTCTTATGCTCTTGTCAATTGCCAAGAGAGAGAAAAAGGTATCAATCGTCATTTTTGTAGTGATCGACGATTTTTTCAACATAGTGAATTCCTTTCAGTGAACTCTTACTTCCACTTCATGCAATGCTAAGGATGATTTTTTTATCAAGAGGTAATCATAATGCTTTTCTCGATTCAGATTTGTCGATCGGGTAAATTTTTGCTATATTAATCCCGTTGTAGATAGTATGAATATTGGCAAGATTGCAGAAGTCTCTTCATTTTTTCGCACTTCGCTCTGAAACGGCTACATAAATAATGGGAAGATCATGAAGGATGTTCATTCTTTTGGTAAATGATTTATTTGTTTTTCGAAAAAAATAGTTGTCTGGATCGTTTCCCGATGCAATCCAATCTCAGAGAATCATGATCACATTTTTTTCCTGACAAATACGAGGCAAATCTCTCCAATCAAAATGACCTCATTCAGGACAATGAATAAAGACAGTATCACATTCGATGTAATGCACATTACTTTTGAGCGTTTCATACGAAAGATGTCATGGTCTCATAAAATCAAACAAAAAATTCAATCCAACAAAAAATTTATAGATATAGGTGTGGAAAAGAGTATTTTTGGTTGGGAAGAGACTATCGATGCCAGGAATTTTTCATTCGCCAAAATCATATCACACGATCGTATGGTTTTCTATTCAACGGTGCGTTAGTCATTGAATAATGGTTTCACACAGTTTTGCTGACCCGCTACGTCATCCAATTGAGTTGATATGGAGGATTTTCATATTATCAAGAAAAAAATCATAAAATACGCTTTACTCAGGTGACAAGTGAAGTTCTCCTATTTCACAAACCATATCCAAAATGGTGATTGATAATTGATGTTGCCTCCTGATTCATTTTTTTACGATTATTATGATTTGATGTTAACGATCACGTATGCACAAAAAAATCACAGACGTCGATGTCGACATAGTGTGTCAGATAATCACCAGAAGCAACCTTGATACTGAAATCTCGATCCGCAAGGAATTTATATATTTCATTATATGATCATACAGCCTCATGCAAATGTTTTTTATAGACAGTAGCCTGTGGGCAAGAATAGTGAAGGAAGAAGAGAATGTATCTACAGAGCTTTTTTTTAAGAAAAAATGGGAGAAACTTTTTGGGAGTTAATGTATGAAGCAAATTATTTTGTGCATCGACATATCTCGCATTTCAAAAACAAAAATCAGATTGATTATTGGCTGCGTGTGATATGAGTCATGATAATCATGTCTGGTAGATAGAGTCATCACTATTGAGGAGATAAAGATATGTTCATCTCGCATGAGATATTCATAGATTCATCGCATTATACGCTCATTTTGGGTCAGAAGAGATTATTCTATAATTAGATTTTGTAGCATACTTGTGATGAATGATGTCTAGTGTCGTATCAGTGGAATTGGCATCCACAAAAATATGTTCATAGTCTACATCATCAAATCATTGCAAAAAAACAGAATCAATACATTTTGCGATAGTAGATGCAGAATTATAGGTACAGGTGATAATTGTTAGTTTCATTGCTCGAAAGAGAGATTACATAAAAATACCGATGGATGATGGACTGATGATACATCCATAGTCTGGTTCGCATTATCAAATATCCTATATGTATAGCCAAGTGACTGTATATGTTGACAAAAATCTATAAAAAATTGTTTGGATTCATCGGTTCTTTCATAAAAATGAAACTCAATAAATCATTTGGTAAATGTAAAAAGATTATTTTTGACCATATACTCCAAAATTTCATATTCTCATCATTCTATATCTATCTTAATCCCATCAATCGTATTGTTCACAAGTACGTCGCGTATTGATATAGAAGTTATTTTTGTTCATATTTGTTCATGGGTTCACCTTGCACCACAATCAATATCTTCTTTTTTGTCTATATACAGATCGCGTCCATCCAGCGTCACAAATTGATTATACGATACAATATTGTCATACAAATCGATATTTTTTTTGAGAATGGTATATGCAGCAACATCAGGTTCAAAAACTATAACTTTTTTGTTGTTTTTACTCAAATAGATTGCACTTTCTCAGACATATCAGCCAATGTCCAAAACGCATTCACATCAGTGCACTGACTTCAACATTTCAAATAAAAATATTTCACTGACGACGAGAAGAGTCAGATGGTTATTTGGGAACAATAAGACAATATCGTTTTGAAATGTTTGTGTGACCAACGAATACTTTTTGTATCCGATGATTTGTTTTATACATGAAAATGCAAAGTATCGCGCGAGGAGTCGATATCATTGTTGTATATACACAAAAAATATGGAGATACTATTTTTTATGTGCTGTACTTTTTGCGTCATAATTTTCCATAGGAGATAAAATTACTCTTTTTTTATAAAAACGGAATCTTGAAATAGGCATTTCCCGTCTTTTGGATCCATTCCTTGTTCAAGTCATCAATAATACATAAATCACAGCTCTATCATCATAGCGTAAATATCACTAAACAACGGTTGTCCAACATATAGGGGATAAAATGATGTTTCTATAATACATACTTTTGCTTTTTTGATGGTTTCTTGTCAACCAGCGATAATTTGATCTTCATATCATTGCGTATCTATTTTGATGAGCATAGTATTTCCTGTGATATCTAATGAATCCAGGGTTTTGACTTCGACTTTTGCTTTGTGTCATCACTGTGTATGTGGATATGCTTCTTTATGTAACTCTGTCATTTCTAGCATACTGCTGCTTGGATCATAGTCAGATTCATTCATTTCAATAGTACCCTGTGTTTTCCCCAATCAAACATTATAGATTGTTACATTTTTTTTGTTTCCATGATTTTCCTTGAGTTTCATCCATGCTGTAGGAAGTGGTTCAAAACTATGAAACTTCGCTTTGGGTAAAATCCTCTGATATTCCGATAAAAACTGTCATATATTAGCTCATATATCAACTACCGTGTCAATATCCATATTTTGCAGTCGTTTATGTTGATTGCTGTGTTTTCTTTTTAGTTCAATTCAAAAAAATCATAGAAACTTATTGACATATAGATATGTCAATACAAAACAATTATGTATATATTTTTTGTAGCTTTTTGCTATATTCATGCTTGTATATCTATGGTATAAAGAAAATACTATATTATTTAAAGTGTGGACACATATTCACCATCGTCAGAAATATTTTTTTCTAAATTGATATTCCTCATCTATTCATATTCCTCTATTTGAATTATTCGAAGTTAATGATCATATATGCATTCTAAAGTTAGAAGTGATATGAGGATAATAAGTAAATTTTTTTTTCGCCTTTATGCATGCTAACCAAAATCCATAATCTGAAGCTATTTTTTTAGTCTCATCATACAATCATAATTCATCAAAAAGAGATTTTTTGATTATTGTAGTTGGATGGTATACAAGGGTATTAAATCATAAAAAAAACAATAAACGCTGTATTTGATATAATAGTATATTTGAGAATGGTGCTGTTCATGTAATTATATCATTAGATCTCACACAGAATCTTGCATAGTAAACATCTTGATCATGTGTCTTTTGAATGTATTTGATATAGTTTAGCATCACGCCTTGTTTCCAATAATCATCACTGTTGAGAAAAATTACATATGCTCCCTTTGCAATTTTTATCCCCTCATTCATTGCGTTATAGACTCATTTGGGATTTTTTTTGATTATCGTAATATGGTATTGAGGATTATCTACTTTATATAATTCCAAAATTGTTATTGTTTTGTCAGTTGAATTCCCATCAACGATGATATGTTCATACTCATCAGGATTGATATTTTGAGACAAAACACTTTCCAAACATTGCGGAAGATATTTTTCGCTATTATATGTGCAAGTTATAATGGAAAGTCTCATTTGTTAATAATACAAATAAAGAGTACGTTATTTACTTTTTGATTGCAATACCAATTTTTCTTACAATACTTTTAACTATCACCAGAACAATATACCGTATAAAAGAAATTATTATGTTTCATAATGACAGTATATTTTTTCATTGCTCACCAAAAAATACTTTTATCTCATGTTCTTTTTTTTCCCATTCCTTATGTTTCTCGTCATACCATGTTTTTGCATTATCGCCAATTTTTTCATAATCAGAAAGATCTGTCTCACGAGAAAAATCTGTCAAAATTCAATTTTCTCCATGGATGATGTATTCATTCATCGTTCCATCATTGTTTGCAATCACACACTGTCACAGGGATAGTGATTCCAACATTGTCATCCCAATTCATTCTTGTTTTCTCGGTGCAATATAAATGCTATGACTCGTCAAATCTTTGTATGCGTCTACTGGTGTAGGATAAAATGTATCGATAAAGGTAATGTGATATTTGTTTTGATCTTCTTGTGAGATACTAAGCTTGGGATATCCTGGATCAGGAATGTTTTTAATAGTTAGTCCATCAATATATTGAGATCATAACATTCTTTTTACCATATCTCGTGTGATTGATCCACGATATCGTCGATAGATTGTTTTCTTTTTGTGTGATATTTCTCATGCAAGAGGAGGAAGAAAGTATTGTGTATAGAGAACTTTGTATCATAATGAGAGAAAGTAGTCACGAATCTTAGTAGAAAAAGCAAGGATTCTTACATCCCAAAAACTCATCCACTTCCATACAAAAGGGTGCAATACCATCCCATCATACATTGGGACAAAAATGATTTTTTTTCCTTTCAGACATCGTAAATCATATCGAGTAGGATAGATTTGGAGATAGATATAGATATCAAAATGCTGTGTGAGATATCCTGTATGTTTTCCTCATCAGGTCAGACTATCGTCATAAAAAAAAGACACGTCACCACACTGACGAATGATATCGAGCAAAAAATCAAACGATTTTGTTTTTTTATGAAATTCCATATCAATAATCGCTATTTTGGTCATTGATGTTTTTGATCAATAATAAAATTCATATCACTAACTGTTTTAGATTTTTTTATTAATCTTATAAGTTCAAAAGGCAATATTTTTGATAGAAGTAAAATTCATTGAAGGAAAGAGTTATTGATGTTTTTCTTTGTTAGAATATGAAAATTTATTCAATTCGTATAAAAATTATAGTGATATTTTTTTGCTATGTAATCAAACGTTTGTTCATTATAAAACGCTATATGTTGTCAATGAGATAATCCATAGTATCGCCGATCATGTATTCATGGGACCCTACGGGGAAGCAATTCTGTAGAAAAAAATATGGTATCTGCATATGATAACATTTTTTCTATATCTTGTATTGGATTTACCAAATGCTCAAAAACCTCAAATGCAGTAATTGCTTGATATTTGTGGTTAGGTATATGTTCAAATCACCTTGCAACAAGATTTTTAGTATATACATCATCTCGATAAAAATTAAATCAAAAATCTCTCATGAGACGTGTAAAAATACCATATCATCAGGCATAATCTAGATATTTAGATGATCAATCGAAAAAAGTTACCAATAAGATTGATACTACTTTTGAAAAATAGATATTTCTTGCTATTAAACCGGTATCCTCCATATTCATTGACGAAGAATAACTTTCTTCAAGCCAGTATGGTTCTTCAGTTTGCAAAAAATTACATAGTCAACAGTGAAAATATGAAATATCATATTTTCATAGAATTTTTCATGTAATGCTTTTCTTTGTTGTTGATCAACATATTTTGCACTGCATTATTGTTGTGATGTAAGTAAAAATAATATGCCTTACTTTAGAATAACTCTCCTCATATCCTCTTCCATCATCATTTTAATCAGTTCTTGGAACGATGTTTTGGGTTCTCGTCATAGGACTGTTTTTGCTTTGTCATTTTTGCCATAGAGATGGGTGAGATTTATCGGACGATTAAAGGCTGGATCCAGAACGACGTACGACTCCCGATTATCAATTCCTACATATCCAAAAGCAATATCAAGAATGTCTTTGATTGTATTCGTATATCAGGTAGAGAAAATATAGGTATCAGAAATATCTTGTTGCATTGATAATCGTATTCCTTCGACAAAATCACCAGCATATCACCGGTCCCTCTTTGCATCTAAATTCCCAAGAACTAACTTACCTTGCAATCACTGAGCAATTCTTGCAACACCGTCAGTGATTTTTCTTGTAACGAAATGAAGAGGTCTCAATGGAGATTCGTGATTAAAAAGTATCCCATTCACAATAAAAAGGTTGTGGCTTTGTCTGTAGATATTTGCCATTCGATAGGCAAAAAGCTTGGTCACTGCGTATGGATTTGTTGGTTTTAGCGGTGTGTTTTCTGTCTGTAAACCTTCATCATGGCTATTTCAAAACATTTCGCTGGTGGCAGCGTTAAAGATCTTTGCATCTGGTGCATGTTCAAGTGTAGCGAGTATAATCGACACAATGCTTTGGGTATTCGTAGAAATATATTCACTGACAAGATGTCGGGATTCTCCTGGAGATGTAAGTCATCACAGATGATAGATCTCGTCAGGTTGATTGTCGCGAATGATCGTGGTGATGATTGTTTGATCACGTAAATCTCATACATATAAGGTTATTTTTTGTGATATGCCAAAGTATTCAAGATTGGCAAGAGAACTCTCATCGTTTTTGACCAGTCATAAAACGATATATCATTTACGAAGAAGTAAATCTGATAGATATGCTCAATCTTGTCCATTGATTCATGTAATGAATGCTTTTTTCATAAGAAAAATTTTAAGATAAATTTTGTACAAACCACGTATATGTCTTCTCTATTCCTTTTTCCAGTTTTGTTGTAGCTTTCCATCACATTTGTTCAATTTTATTTACATCCAAACATTTTTTCATTGTTCCGTTTGGCTTGCTGGTATCCCATACAATATTTCATTCATATCATATGATTTTTTTGACCAAGAATGCAAGATCTTTTATTGTCACATCCGTTTCTGTCCCAATATTCACAAAAATATCTCCTTTTTGGTTTTGGTCTGGCGTAGGGTCAAGGTGTTGCATTATATGAATACAACCATCAGCCATATCATCTACATACAAAAACTCTCTCATCGGTGACCCATCGCCCCGACAGACAACGTGGTCAGCTCAGGATTTTTTTGCTTCATAAAATTTACGAATCAATGCAGGCAAGACATGGCTTGTTTGTAGATCAAAATTATCATTTGGACCATAGAGATTGGTAGGCATGCAGGCAATAAAGTTTGTATTATATTGTCTATTGTAAGATTGACACATTTTGATTCCAGCGATCTTGGCAATCGCGTACGGTTCGTTGGTAGACTCGAGAGGTCAGGTGAGGAGATAATCTTCTTTGATCGGTTGAGGACAGTTTTTAGGGTAAATACAGCTTGATCAGAGGAAAAGAAGTTTGCTGATCCCATAGAGGTATGCTGCGTGGATGACGTTATTTTGAATTTGGAGGTTTTGATAGAGAAAATCAGCAGGGTAGGTTTTGTTTGCTACGATTCATCAGACTTTAGCAGCAGCGAGAAATACGTATTCAGGTTTTTCTGTGGCAAAAAAATCATTGACTGCTTGCGTATTCGTCAAATCTAATTCAGTGTGTGTTTTGGTGATGAGATTGGTATATCATTGGTTGTGGAGTTGTCTCACGAGAGCAGATCAGACCAATCATCTATGTCAGGCAATATAGATTTTTTCTTGTTTATTCATTCAGTCAAAAAAGATAAAAATTATGAGATCGATTTTTTATCCTCTTTTACCATTTCTTTGCACATTTCCCTCACGGTATATGTAGGCTTCCACCCAAGTTCTTGTCTGGCTTTGCTGCTATCTCCAAGTAAAAAGTCAACTTCTGCAGGACGAAAGTATGCAGGATCGACTTCCACAATACATTCACCCGTTGCTTGATTGTATCATTTTTCATCGACTCATTCCCCTTTTCGATCAAGGATAATCCCTACTTCTTCAAAACTCCAATTAACAAAATCTCTGACGCTATATGCCTCACCTGTAGCAATGACATAATCTTCGGGATTCTCTCTTTGAAGCATGCGCCACATCGCATCGACATAATCACGAGCATGGCCCCAATCTCTGAGTGCATCAAGATTTCCAAGAAAAAGCTTTTTTTGCTGTCAGAGCGATATTTTTGCCACTGCCATAGTTATTTTACGCGTGACAAATGTTTCTCATCTACGAGGAGATTCATGGTTGAAAAGTATTCCATTACAGGCAAAAATACCATAACTTTCTTTATAATTTCTGACTATTCGCATAGCATATAGTTTTGCACATCAGTATGGTGAACGAGGGTGCATAGGGGAAGATTCATTGTATCATTGTTCAGGTCTATTATATTCAAGTCAACCAAAAAGCTCTGATGTGCTTGCTTGATAAAATTTACAAGACTTTTCCAATCACGCGATTCTGATCGCCTCAAGCAATCTTAATGTTCCTACTGCATCACAATTTGTTGTATATTCTGGCATATCAAAACTTACATGGACATGACTTTGTGCTGCAAGATTATAAATTTCATCGGGTTTTATTTGTTCTATTAATCTAATAATATTTGCTGAATCTGTCATGTCTCCGTAATGAAGAAATAAACAAGCGGATAGATCATGACTATCAATAAATAGATGATCTATTCTCTGTGTATTAAATGATGATGATTTTCTTCTGAGTCCATGAACTTCATACCCTTTTTCGAGAAGTAATTCTGCTAGATATGATCAATCTTGTCATGTAATTCATGTAATCAGTGCTTTTTTTTTCATCATGATTAAAAAAAATAAAAATCTCTTTACCCAACTTTTTTAGCTCTGTATTCGCTACTATTATGAGTTTTGCTTCCTAACCCATCTTTAATTATTATGCCTGATTTATTACAAACCTCAACCTCTGGGATATTTCCTATAAATCTATCACCTCATTTTCCAAAAATAATTTTTGTTTTGAGTCCATGAGTATCTCTAATGACTTTTGTTATTTTTTCAATGCTTTTGCAAACTGATAAGTCTGTATCTATTGAAAGCATGACATGATCGATAGATTTGAGTGCAGAAACTACACTCATTCTGAATTCTTGATCTTGAAAAAGCTCTGATTGACCTGTTTTTTTTTGAGCTTGTTTATCGGAGTTGACGATAACCCACACTTCATCTCCGAGTTGTTTACACAATTCGAAGCATTCTATATGTCATGGATGCAAGGGGTTGAAATATCATGATGTGATGACAATTGTTTTTTCTTTCATTACGAGAAAAAAGTAAAACTTCTAATTTTTCTTTATTTCACCAACTTCCTCAAATACTCACCATATCAGATTTTCTTGAGTTTGTCTGCGTGTGCGAGAAGTTGTTTATTGCTAATCCATGTATTTCTCCATGCTATCTCTTCAATACATCATATTTTTATTCATTGTCTCGCTTAGAGTGTCTGGACATAGTTGTTTGCATTAGTGATTCAAATGTCTATGTATCCAATTGTGCTGTTCATATACTCTGTAACGATACAGAAAGTTTGTTGTTTTGCAAGTAGAGAGCATAATTATTTTAACACCACAGTTAAAATGTCAGTAGTGTCCAAAAGTAGAAATGTCAGTAAACTGAAGAAAAATAAAGCTCTCTTTTTGCCACTTTTATAGATTTTTCTCTTTTAATAGCAATTCTAAGTATTTTTAGGTAAAAAGTTTATACTTTTTGGGTGTATGAGATTGGTTGTTGAGGAGCTGTTTGAAATACTGTAATTTTTCATTTTCTGTCATATTTGTGAGTATTGGGTGAAGTAACAGTTATATTTAGTGTATTGATTTGGCTGTGATTTTAAGAGATTGTGTTTTGCTTTGAATTTGGCGAAGAAATAGGTATGATAATTTCTGATAAAAAGAAGTTATATGCAATTTTAACAAAAAAAATCGATGAAATGACTAAATCATAAAAAAGAAGATAAGTGGGGCAATTTTAATGGTAATATCAATATTTATCAAGACTTGGTAGAGTCGGATATTGAAAATCTAATCAAGGAAAAAAATATACATTCATTACAATTTTACGCTTTTAAAATTCCATCTGTAAAAACTTGGGAAACGCTAAATGTTTTTTATGGCAGATACCCCGAAATTGGGTTAACGATATTTTGGCACGATGCAGTTGATTTTACATTTCTTATTAAAATCCCAAACGTCAGAAACTTTGGTGTGAACTCGTTTTTAACAAAAGATTTTAAATCCATTGAAATCATTCCTCAGCTAACTAAACTCCATTTAGGCGAGACCAAATCTACAGCAGTCAATATTGAATTCATCAAAAAATTTACTGATATAGAAATTCTTAATATTGATGGTATGAAAAAGGGAATTGAGAATATTAAATATCTAACAAAAATTAGTTCTCTAAGTTTGAGGGGAGTCAAACTTAAAAATTTAAATTGGATAAGTAGTTTACAAAAATTGAAGCTCCTAAAGTTAATGTTCGGAAGTTATCAATCGCTAGAATCTTTAGCGGAATTAAAGCATTTAGAATATTTAGGCATTAGTAGAGTGAGACAAATTGAAAATTATGAATTTCTCAAAGGACTTATCAATTTAAAATTTTTACACTTTGAAGGTTTAGCAACTATGGATACTTTACCAAGTTTTCAAGGATTAAAAAACTTAAGAAAAATACAAATTGAAAATTTATCAAAGTTAGAAAACATCAAAGAAATTGAATTTCTCGAAAATCTTGAAGAACTACTTTTTTTATTTCCAGAAAATTTCAAAGCATCAGACAGAAATTTATTGCTAGATAAATTATTTGAGATAGCGTTAAAATTACCTAACCTAAAAATGACAAATCTTTTGTTTTGGACAGAGCATAAAAAATATAAAGCTTTATTAGACAAAGGAGTAAAAGCCTATGAACATTCAAAAAGTAATTACAAACAAAATACTGAAGGCGGTTGGGTTTTATAAAAAAAACGGCATATAACAGCCATTTAGCAAGATTGAGAATTTTGTTGCGAATTCACGTTTACTTTTCGCAAGAAATTTTATCTTTAACGGAAAATGATCGGTTACGAAGTTCGAAACCTCGCCAAGTGGCAAAATGTTGTATTAAATTCAAAAAGATGTTTTTAGATAAGGTTTTTGATCAGTAAAAACGTAAAAACCTTTGGATTTATTGGTTTTTCAACAGTCACATATTTGAAAGATACTCTTCTAGTGCTTCTTCCCAATCTCTCAATACCACCTCACTATTATTGATCAAATGACTATGACGAGGACGAACTGCTTTGGTAGGGTAGTCAGAACTCGGGATCGGATGGACAGGAATCGGATTATCAGTCAGTGAAAATATTTTGCATGCAAAATCATATCGCGTGATTCATCATTCAGGAGCTTTGTTGCAAAAATGGTAGATAGACTGATGACGGTCGTCTGTACGGATCACCTGTAGTATTGCATCCATGAGATCGTTGGTATAGGTCGGAGCTCATCGTTTATCAGCGATGACACGAAGCTCTGATTTGCTCTGTCAGAGCATCAGCATCGTATTGACGAAGTTTTTGTACTCTTTTCATCAGCCATAGAGTCGACTTGTCCTGATGATAGAGGAATTGTCTGGATGAATGCGGAGAATCGCTTCTTCACCGAGCCATTTTGCAAGACCATACGCACTGAGCGGTCAGCATGTATCGTATTCATTGTTTCCATCTACCCTCGTCCCATCAAACACATAATCAGTGCTGATATGGATGAGATGAATGCTGTGTTTTTTGGCACAGAGAGCAAGATTGGTAGGACCAAGTGTGTTGACGACATAGTTTGCCATCTTTCCTTCGTCTTCAGCGTGCTCGACATTGGTATATGCGGCACAATTGATGATGATCGTGATAGTATTCTGATCAAAAAAGTCTTCACACTGACGCAGGTCAGTGATATCGAGTATATCACGATCAGCATATATAACCTCGTATCCTGCGTGTTCGCATGTTTTTGTATTACGGAATGTTGATCAAAGCATACCATGTGATCCAGTAATGAGAATCTTATGTTTCATACAATACAAGATAAAAAAGAATAAAAATTAAAATACTGGGTTTTTAATATATTCATTTCGTGTGGAAAGTTCGTGATCTTTGGGCGACATCACGAATTGAGTCAGTCAATATTTTTTTTTTATTCCATCTCGGTCAATACCAAAACTATCATAATAAATTCCTGCGTCGTGCTCTGGTGCATAGATATCATCGCATTTATACAAAAACTCAGTATCGTCTTCGAGTGTCAAAAATCCGTGTGCACATCATTTAGGGACAAAAAGTTGGTGGTGGTTGTGTGCATCAAGTGGGATGATAATATGCTGTCCAAAGCTCGGTGATCATACTCTTGCGTCCAGAACGATATCGAGAACTGATCCATGCGTTACTCTGACGAGTTTTGCTTGAGTGTGTTGTGTTTGAAAGTGGCATCATCTGAGGACTCATGCTTTGGATTTGCTATGATTGTCTTGGATAAACGTGGTAGTGATTCATCATTCTGCAAATTTGTCAGCATGATAGCTTTCGAGAAAAAATCATCTCTTATCGCCATGAATAGTAGGAGAAATATGTATACATCACTCTATCTTTGTTTTATTAAAGGTGAAGGTCATACTTCTTATTTTTATATATAAATCTTCTCTATCGCTAACTTCAATATACAAAAAAAAAACTCACTTTCTAGCTTTTCTAGCTTTTTAATTTTTTATTAGTGAAAAAAAATACCCAAGCAGAATGCTTGAATATTTTCTATAGTTTTACTTAGTATCTATTTTAGAATGTGACTGATTGTGAGATGTCTTTCTTTATATAAATGTCTTATTTTAGTACATTGATTTTTTTTAAGATTGGTTGGTACTGAGTGCTTTTCTTCGTTCTTGTGACAAATGTTACGTGTTTTTTGTGAGATATATAAAGAAACTTGTAATCCAAGTATCATCTATCAAAAAGAAGAATATCAGATTTTTTTAGTCAAGATAGTAGTTTTTCTCCCATCTTTGAGTCATGCAATTTTGCATTTGACACATATATGAGATCAGGTAGTGCATTCGTTATATCAAGTCTTGTATGTAGCTTAATACCTCATTTCTTTTTTCTATACAAAGCCCAGTCAAAGACAGACAAAGTAAGTGAAACTAAGGTTGAATCTATGGCAAAAATCTTTTGAGTCTCTTTATTACGTTTGTTGGCAGGTAGTATTGATTGTGCTTTTCAAAGTAGGTAAAAAAACACTTGTTGAAAAACAACTGGAGGAATTTTATTGATCCAATCAGAAAATGTGGAGCGAGCAAACGATGTAATACCTAAGTGATACATTTTGTTTTTATGTACGTCGAAAGTATTCTGTAAATCTCTAATAGAAGCGCTATTTGTTGCCTGTCAAACAAGTAGTCAAATGAAGGTTTCTCGTGTGGAAAACTTCTTTTTTCGTTTATCTGTATCATGCTGTCCGAGAATTGTAGAAAATGTTTGTTTATCAACAATATTGAGTAAATGATTGCATAATGTTGGTGTGTGAGTATACATAATCAGTTCCTATGTAAATAAATGTTTTGTTGCAAAAACTTTTATAAGGAACAAGCTGTCCGAGTAAAATCGAATAGCAAAAAACACTAGCCACGAGCTAGTGTTTTTCTTTTGAAGTGATTTTTTTCTCGGACACTACTGCATCATGTATATAAAATCTCACTTATTACACTATCTCCAATCCATAAAACTCTAACGCTTGACGAATGCTATCTTCAAGCGAAGTTGTTGCTTTTCGTTTTAATGTTTCTAGAGCGTATGTTGCATCTGCATAGACTTCTGCAATATCTCACGGTCTTCTAGTTTCTACTTTATAAGGAACTTTTTTTCAAGAGACTTTTTCTACTGCATGTATCAATTCCAAAACACTCACTCACGTTCATACACCAATATTGATCGCATCAAATCCGTGTCAGTCTCAATTTTTTTGTAGTTTTTGGTAGGCGTGTACGTGCGCTTGTGCCAAATCACATACATTTATGTAGTCTCTAACTCACGTTCAGTCTCTAGTGGGGTAGTCGTCTCAAAAGACACGTAAATATTCACTTTTTCATCTCAAAACGTTGAGTATATAAGGGAAAATGTTTTCTGGAGTTCATGCTGGTTCTTCTCCCAAAAACCCACTTGGATGTGCACCCAAAGGATTAAAATATCTGAGTGCAATGACATGCATCTTTCCAAATGTACTGTAATCTTGCAATAACTGTTCCATGACTTGTTTGCTTGTGCCGTATGGATTTGTTGTAGTTCATAAGGGATGTTTTTCGTCAACAGGAATATATTGAGGAGCTCAATACACTGTACAAGAAGATGAAAAAATACATTGTCTGACACCGTGTTCGAGCATAGTATTGCACAATGTTATGCTACCGTTGATATTATTGTCCAAATATTGTCATACATGTGAGCAACTTTGTGATACAGATTTTTGTGCTGCAAAATGAATAACAGCATCACATGTGTATTTTGTAAATAGTGTATTTAGACACTCTTTGTCTCTTATGTCTCATCTAATGCACACAGGTGTGTATCACAAAATGTGTTGTATGTTATCCAGTATTTTTTGTTCATTCGAATAAGCACTGTTCGATAGATTATCTAAGATGATTGTTTTGATTCATAATTGTTCCAAAGCAACGACAGTATGTGATCCTATAAATCAAAGTCATCCTGTCACAAGTACATATTTCTGAGTCATATTGATTGTGGTAAAGTGATAAAGTTTGCTTTCAAAGATCAATATTACATAACGAGCTAACTTTTAGTTTGCTACAATATAAGAATTAGTAGAGAAGTTTTCTACCTAATTTGTACTATAACTATTGACTGTTTATTATTGTTTGAAATTTGTACATGGACGAACCAAAAAAACACAAAAGACATATCAAACAAAAACGTAAATACAAACAAAAAAAAATAATGAGATTTGCCTTGTCTGTCTTTGTTATATTTTTCTTAAGTCATTTTTTGTTGTTTCCTAGAACGCACAATTGAATTAACGTGTTTGCAATCAAACAAGCTACATCATATGTCACAGAAATTGCTGATTTGGAAATTGCTTGACTAACAGAAGGTGAAGATACACAATGACCAGAACTTACCATAACTACAGAGTGAGAGTATTGCAAATCTCTCTCTCAACTTCAATGATCAGTAACATACACACTCACGGCGACGGATGAGTCTTGAGTTGCTGCAATTAGTTTTGATAAATGATTGACTCGAGAAGAACGAGATGGTTCTCAAAAATTGTTTTTGGGTTTAGAGCTTGTTCATGAGTTCTGGACACAAGACACCAAAGGGAATAGAAACTACAAAGTGCATGTTATTTCCGATCCATTGTGTACTGTTGCAAGTGTAGAAGTGTGTATAGAACTAGAATCTCAACAATTTGACGAATATCCTTGATTGTGGGAAGTTGCACTTACAAAAAACAATACTTCAACAACTGAACTAAACTACAAACAAACTATAAATCAAGAATGATGTACTCAATTTGAAAACGTTCCTCATGATGAGTGATATATATTTTCTCTAAAAGAAAAACCTGACCGAACATTACAATCTTTTACGAATCAAGATGGGACTGTATTTCCTATACGTGATTGAGTAGTTGCATGAGTGTCTTTTGATGATACTACAAAAAAATTTACCTACAAAACCACATACGTTCCACCATCGCAAAATGCTTCAAATGTTACAGTCTGTTTACAAGATCGACAAACCGACTCACCAATACAACAAGAAATACGTTTGTGATCTGATACACAAATTGTCCAACAAACTACATCGCCATCATGATGTTATACATTCAAAAATCTTTCGTCGTGAAGGTATAGCTTTGATATAGTATGAGATGAATACAACATTGTTCAAACTCTGTATAACAAAACAAAAATCTTTCATACCTCTGATAAACAATATCTTTTTGCTCCTCGTAGATCTTATACGTTTGATATCTCTATGAAAAGAGTACGTGAAGAAGTTCAAAAAATAACTCCTGAATCAGAAGATATCTTCACGATTCAAAAAGAACCTGATGTTTGTTATGCAGAAACCTCATCTTTGTTGGGCGCAAATGCAAAATGAATTGATTATTCAGCAACAGCGTATGATAATGACTGTCGCCCTCTTGCTCAATCAAAAACAATTTCTGCGAAATTAATAAATACATTGTATGATTATAACTACACTAGAACCTATTGCCCTGTACCAAATAGCTACTTCGCTCCTGAATATTTGTTTGATGATGTTGCTGCAAATATTCACCTTGAAGCAATCAATGATGTTCGTAGTTACTGTATTATCCAATGAAATACAAGTGAGATTTGACAACTTGTCTTTCGTCCAAATGATGTGATAAGTGTTGCAGAAGCTATGAAGATATTAGTAAATACAGTTGCTGTTTTTCAATGACAAGCTACGATTGAAGAGCCTCTCGACACACCAAATTGGTATGATGTATATATTCCATATGCAGACTCTCTTGATTTGCAAGATGTTGTTTCTGTTTCAGAAAACCCTCTTACAAAAGAACAAGCAATTATGCTCATCAACAAAGTATGAATGTATTTGTGAATCGAAAATGTCCGCGTTGTTTGACAAGTTAATGTTACGACAAGAGCATGATTCGTTTATTTGATTGCAAAGTATTTTTCTTTGGAATGAGATACATATTTTCTATCAAAAAAGTATGACAATTACTATCTCTTAGAAAGAATGCAAAAAAAACTTATTACTATGCTTCCTCACGAACAATACGAGTATTTGACACAAACATTGCAAGCATTTGCTGAAACTGATGCTGATACTTTTCAAAAAGTAAAACTTCATAAACAACCTCTGCTCAAAATATTACAACAGATTCGTGAAAGCTACTATTATGAGCATATAATTTCATCAGAAGAACCTACATCTAGATTCTAAAAAGTTTGCAAAAAATTTAGATAAACCATCTAAAGATTAGAGTGAAGAAATCTAAATCCGTATTGTAATTTCTTGATTATTTTATAAGATATATATATCTTTATATTTAGAGTTTCCGCTATGGTTTCTGATATTCAAACTCAAGAATATATACCTCTAAATCATCTTCACGGATATTTGGCAAAACTTCACAAACACGCAGATGTACAAAAGACTATACAGTCTTTTTCTCAATCAACAAAAAAATCTTTCTGACACACAAAATCGTTATATTGGCCAGTAGCGTTGTGTATTGTTTGTGTAGTAGTCATATGAATATGAGTGTTTGTTCAAAAAGCAACAGCACCAAGTCAGGATATACACTCTTCAGCCTCTTTGGAGTCACAAAAACAACTTTTGGCAAAAACTTTTGTTCAATGATGACAATTTATTGTTGGTGAGTCGTTAGCATTTGCTCATACAAAATGAGACGCTATCAACAAAAGTCAAAATATACAAAACGTATGAGCAATTGCCAATCAAGATGTATCAATACTTTCACAACCTGCACAAACATTATTTGACAAATGAAACACTATTTTGTTGTGACAAGAAAATGAATCAATAGATACTGTTTGACAAACTAACGCCAGACAAGATATACAAAACACAGCAACTTCCAACTTTGTTCAGCAAGAAATTACTGATACAATGAATACCGCTACGTCTTGATTTCCCAAAAAATCTAGTCCAGTGTATACCTATAAGTTTTCTCGTTTGCAAAAGGATGTTGATAGAGTAGTAGATTTGGATGAATCGTATATTGAAGTAGAAGATATTTCGTATTGATGAGTAACGACAACAACGTTCACGACATTGAGACAAGATATATTAACAGAGTAGTTTTTTAGTTTCTTATTATTACCTCCCTTATGAAAAAAACTATGCGTCGTCGTATGTTTATTATCTTTTCTGTATGTGCTGTTGTTCTTTTGTGAATAGGAGCATATTTTTTTATTGATGTTTATTCCAATGGATTTGTGTTGCAATTTTTGTCAATAGACGAGCAACAAAAAAAACTTCCATTCAATTCTCCTTACTTGGAATTTTCATTTTCACAAGATATTGATTCTGCAACGATCACATCGTCAGATATTTCTTTTTCTCCTCATGTAGATGGAACATTGGAAGTTGTACATGGCAATACATTGAGATATAAGTTTGAAGAGTCTTTGCAAATTGATGAAGTATATACTGTCACATTGCAAGATACTATCAAAAATACAAAAGGTAAAAGGTTAGATAAAGTATATGAATATGATATAACAGCTGTTTCTGCTGCAAAAGTTGTCTTTGTGAGTCCAGAATGATCTTTGGATGCACTTCATCAAAATATTGTGATTATGTTTTCCATCCCAATGGTTGCATTGACAAACAAAGATCAACAAGATTCTCTCCCATGTCCAGTTGATATCAAACCGGCTCTCAAATGAACGTGTTCTCGAACGAGTACATCTATAGTAGAATTTACGCCCGAGACATACTTTGCTTGAGCAACAACGTATGATGTAACTGTTAATAATGATGAAGGGTTTTTGTACCCATTGCAAGATGAGTATACAACTACTATAAAAACAACTCCACTTCAAATTTTTGCCCAAGATACATTCAATCCTTTTAGTTGAATTGTTTTACAAACGAACTTTCCTGTTGATACAGATAGTATCAAAAAAAGTATTCGTATGTATGATGCATCGCAACAACTAGTAAAGTTTGATATAACAGCAAATGATAAACAAACAGAGTTCATTTTGACAAACTCTCAATGAGTATTTTGATTTGATACATCTTTTTCTCTGCAGTCTGCTGATCCCATCCTTCCCAAATATGGAAATATTCCTCTTGCTACTTTCGGAACTACAGTTCATTCACAACCCTATGCTTATATTCCATATCTTATAAAAAACACAATTTCAGCTACGTGAGAGATTGTTGATAGCCAATATTTGTACTATAATGCTTCTACAAACCAAGAGAACCAATATTATGATCAAAGTCAAACAAAATATATTCCAATCAAAGATTTTTATTTTCCAATACAAAGCGAACTTCTTGATTTGTCAGACAATCTGGCTCTGTATTCACTCACAAGCAAAGATGGCAAAAAAATAGCATTTACACTTGCGTATGGTATACAAGAGGTTTTTGATTCAAAAACATGAAAAACAGTTACCAAAGAAAATAAAAAGATGTTATTTCTGACTCCAAAGGAGGTATTAGATACAAATACGATGTATACACTCACAATCAAGAAATCATCGCATTCTACGTTGACGCAAGATCTTACTTTTGACTATCTTACATCTCCAGCATTGATTATAGCTGATTATATCCAAAAAGATTATAATTATTGATGTTTATATACAAATACGTATTTACCATACGATACTAGCGAAATCACATCACAACTACAAACAAAAATAGATGCATTTGTTCGTGGTATGTATATGGTATACTCAGATCCAGAAACTTGTCCAATTCGTACTATTGATGGCAAAAATGCTATGGTCTATCGTATTGTTATGCAATTAACTCCAGATTCTACTTATACTATGCAATTTCCAAGTTCACTTGAAAATTCGTATGGGGCAAAACTACAAACTCCTTTTTCAAAAGTTGTGACAACGCAATCAATCAAAGATGAAGATACATTCATTTATTCTACACATAGATATAAAAGTGTCTATCCTTTTGATCAACCATTGGTTGTTAACACACAAACAATGAATCGTACCTCAGCTTTTGTAGAAACATGTGTGATGTGATTGCAAAATTTTATCAAATTTTTGCCATGATATTATGATGAAATTCAATGATCGTGGTATGAAAATTCATATAACAAAAATTGATGAAAAACTCAATGTTTGCAATATAAAAACAAATCTATACCTACAAAAAATAAACGATGGAATCTTACACAAAATATTTTTGATGTAGAAAAAGATATCTTAGAACAAAAAATGCTTGATAGATTTGTCTACGTTAGAGCAAGTAAAAACGAATGAGACAAAATCCCATCAGTAGAAAATATGTATATAAGATCCAACATGTCTGTATTAATGGAAAAGGCTGAAAACTTGTATGTGCTTTTTGCAACTGATTTCGAATGAAATAGACTCTCAAACGTCAAATTTACATTTTACAATCAACAATGAACAATTGTAAATGTACCGTATAGACGAAATACAGAAAAAGAAACATACGAAATTTTACCAAATAACGTAGAGTTTAGATTTGTTACCGCAGAGAAATCTACATATTATTGATTTCTAGATATGGAAAGTGATTCGTTTGATAATTATGACTTTTGATATGTTGCAGGACGTAGTACGTCTCAAAAAGACTATGCATATCTTTATATAGACAGACCTATCTACAAACCATGAGATACTGTTCATTTCAAATGAATTTTAAGAGTATTTGATTTTGATTGATATAAAAAAACTGATATTGAAAAAGTTACATTCACTGTCCAAAAGGCGAACCAATACGATAATGAAAGTTTATTTAGTCAAGAATTTGATGTTGATCAATATGGGAATATTATCGGGGAATACAAAATTCCGCAAGATATCTGACTGTGACAATTTATATTATCAATACAAGCTGCTGATAGATATATTCAGACTAATCAATCAGACTTTTTTGTAGAAGAATATGTAAAACCTGAATTTGCTCTCAATACTTCAACTCCAAAAACAGACTTTATGTTGTGAGATGCAACAAAAATAGCTGTCAGTCCAGAATATTATTTTGGTTGAAAAGTTACAAATACTCAATGAGACTACGTTATTTACACTCAGAAATACTTTTTTGATGCCAAAGAGTATCAACAGTATCAATTTTGAGAATGAAGTTCGTATAACAATTGTGTATATCGATGATGGTGTGAGTTTAATGATGCTGGAATTTATCCAGAATGACAATCTTTTGATATAGATAATACATGAACGCATACTATTGATTATGTCTTTGAGCAAGATTGATCGACAGATTGAGATTTTATATACTCATTTGTTGTTAACGTACAAGATCCAGAAACCAAAAAATTTGTAAGTAAAACAGTATCACAAGTCGTTCATACCACTGACGCTTATGTGTGATTACGTGTTCCATACCGACAAAATATTTCTGACTGAATTGCTGTAGAGTGAATTGTTTTGGATCGAGATGCAAAAGAACTTGCCAACAAAAAAGTACAAGTATCTTTGATATACTCAGATCGAAAATCTGTAAAAAAACAATGAGTAGACGGAGTTTTTTATAACGATTATACACTTGAAGAAACTCTTGTTGATCAAAAAAGTCTTGCGTCAAACGCAAGCTGACAATTTGATACAAACTTTGCAATCGTTACATGATGAGATTATAAAGTTATAGTTTCGTATACATGAACAAATGGATTTGCTTTTGTTTCAACTGCTGATTCGTTTGTGAGTGATAATAGTGCATTTATACAAGATTCATATCGAAATGAATGAAATAATAGTGTAACTGAATTAATTGCTGATACACAAAGAGCATTTATTTGAGATACAGTTTCTTTTACGCTTCAATCTCCAGTAAACAATTGATCAGCACTTGTTGTTGTAGAAAAAGATGACGGAATATTAGATTATTTTGTCCAAGAAATAACAAATTTTGACACAAGAATATCTATAAAAGTTGAAGATTCGTATTATCCAAATATATATGTCAAAGCCTACCTTATTTGAAAAGAGAAAAACAATCCTCTTCCAATATACAAAAGAGCACTCTCAGTTGTAAAAATAGATACTGAGCACAAAAGACTCACAGTTGATTTACAAACTGATAAAGATTCGTACGCTCCACGTCAGACAGTAACAACGACAGTTCGTGTTGTAGATGCGTCAGGTTCTCCTGTGCAATGAGCTCACTGAAGTTTAGCGATTGTTGATATGTCAGTTTTGGCTCTCAAATGAAATCCAAAAAACAATCCTTATGCTTTTTTCTATGATATGAAAAGGTATTTGGGTGTAGTAAGTTATTGATCACTAAAGTTCTTGGTTGAAAAACTTGAAGTCAAAGATGCTACAGATTGAAGCAAATGATGAGATGGTGACCAAACGAAAGGATGAGATTCTGTCAAAAAAAGATGAATCTTCAAAGATACAGCTCGACGAAATGCCGATTTTGTTACTGATAAAAATTGAGAGGCTATTTTGGTAAGTGAAGCTCTTCCTGATAACCTCACGACACGACAACTTGAAACTATATTGACAGATCCAGTTGATAATAAGATTTGAGTTGCCTACAAAGAAATCCGTAGTACACAAGATATTTTAATTCGTGATAATTTACCAAGTGTTTTGTGACAAGATGATACAATAGTCCTTTCTCCAATAGTTGTAAACAACACAAGTTCTCAAAAAAAACTTACGCTAGTTGTGACTTGATCGTATATGGATATACTTTGAAATCAATGAACTACTACAGTTACGATTGCGCCAAATTCACAAACAACTATTTCTATTCCAGTGCGTATAGAGCAAACCCAACAACGTCAGTCAATGATTACTATGACGTTGCTTGATCAAGATGCCACAGTTATTGATGCTTTACAAAAATTTGTTCCACTTGTCCAGACTTCTCTTTTGGAACATATAAGTACATTTTGAGTAACACAAGACCAATCAATAGATGAAAAAATAGATCTGACTGCTGTCACAACTTTTGATTGAGTGAAACAGTGACGCATACGTGTTAAGTATGCTCCTAGTTTATTGTGAAATATTTTTGATGGAATTGAATATCTTTGACAGATGCCGTATGGTTGTTTAGAACAAAGGTTTTCAGCATTTATGCCATATGTCTATCTTTCATCATTACATACTCAAGCAGGAATTGAATATGATTTATCCAAAAAAATGATACCAAAGCGACAAGACGATCAAGCTTGATATGTTGACGTATCAGTAGAGTCTGTGTTGCAAGAAGAACTAGCAACACTAGATTCGTTTCAGTTACGAAATGGTGGTTTTACGTTTTGGAATAATGCAAAAACTCAGTCTACATGTTCTGATACGCGACTTACAATACAAACACTTCAAAGGTTATGAGATATTGCGACGATTTGATATTATACTGATTCAAGTATTTGAAAAAGTGCTATTCAGTTTTTGACTAATCGTTTTTATCAAAAAGATAAACAAGATACATGTTATGCAGTAGCTACACTTGACCAAAAACTTGCTATACTACAAGCTATTTTGATATACGATCCATGATATTATGAAGCATATAAAATGTATCAAACTCTAAGTTTTGATGCAACAATAAGATCATCACTTATTTCTCAAGCAAAAGTACTTGTACTACTGTCTCAGATTGAGTCTCTAGATTCAAAAATTCAAAGTGAATATAAACTAGAAGCTGTATCATTGATGAAAATTCTATTAAACAATGAGTTAGTCATAACTCCAAAATGATCATATATCGGTAAAACAAGCTACGCATCAAGATTAACGAATACTGCATATTTCTTGGAAATAATGAGTACATTGTGACTGACAACCGATCCTCAATACACAGCAATTACACAAAATGTTTTGAGATGGATAGTAGAACAAAAAGAAGACTGACACCGATGATCAACATATGAGAACTTGCTAGTCATCAAAGCAGTCAGTGTCTATCTTTGATTTACCAAAGAATTAGAAGATGTATCTTTGGATGCAATTGTCATAACAAATTCAACAAAAGTTGATAAAGAAACATTTACTAACAAAAACAAACTTGATACGAAGTTGTATGAACAGACTCTTGATTGATTACCAGATTATTCAACTATATCATTACAAAAAAAATGAGATTGATCTTTGTATTATGATATATCACTTGAGTATCTCATTGATACAAAAGACATTGATGCTAGAGATGAGTGATTTTTCGTACAAAGTGCATATTATCCGTATGATCAATACAAAAATATTAAAAATAAAAAACAACAAGAATGGAATGAGTATGCAAAATGAAAGATTTCATATCAAGACCTTGCATATCCATTGCCAATTATTGACTATTTAGATCCAATTACTCAATGAGAAGTTTGAGAGTACGTTATAGCAGTTAATACCATCTATACAAATGAAACGAGAGATCAAGTTGCGTTTGATGGATATATACCAGCTTGAAGTAGTCTAGTTAATACAACGTTAGCTACATCTCAATGAAAAGTTGATAACACGCAAGATAACAGTAGAGAATTTGAGAACGATCTTGAGAGACAATTACGAAATGAAGTAAATTATAATAACTCATATCAAAATGGAAATTATAATCCTTCTCCTCAAATAATTCCTTCTCTCTCATCTAGTATTGTGTGAACTTTACAATTTGATACGACAGAATACAGATACGATAAATACTTCGGATATGCATCTATCCTTTCTCCGTGAAAATATGAATTTACGTATGTACTACAACTCACTCATAACTGATCGTTTCATATAAAACCATCTACTACTTTTGAGTTTTACGAGCCAGAAGTATTTGGGCGTACAGCTTGAAATGTATTTACTATTTGAGATGAAAATAGCCGATAGAGCAATTAAAGAAAAATTAATAAAAGCATTGAAGATAGTATTGAAGGTATAAAGAAGCATATAAAAAAACATCATCGTACGATGATGTTTTTTTTGTGTTTTATATTATAAACTTAAACTAGTAGTCAACTAATGTAACTATACTTATGCTTGGATTTGAATTCCAGGTCACATAGTAGTAGCTATTGTAGCTTTTCTTATAAGTTTTCCTTTTACTCACGTTGGTTTATTGTCATTAACTGCTTTGATAAATGCAGTGATATTATCTTCAAGTTTAGCAGCGTCAAACGAAAGCTTTCCTACAAGAGCATGAATATTTCCTGATTTATCAAGTTTGAATTCAATTCTTCATTTTTTTACTTCTTGTATTGTATCTTCAAGATTCATAGTTACCGTACCAGCTTTAGGAGAAGGCATAAGTCATCTTGGTCAAAGAATTTTAGCAACTTTTGCTAAGTCTCTCATAAGTGCAGGTTCAGTCAAAAGAATATCAAAGTTTATTGTTCAGTCTTCAATTTCTTTGAGAAGCGTAGAAGATCCAACAATATCTGCTCAAAGTTTTTTGACATCATCTACTTTATCTTCTGAAGTGAATACTGCAATTTTAACAGACTTTCATGTTCCGTGAGGTAATACGATCGTTGATCTGATCATTTGATCATTATATCTTGGATTAGCAATTGTTTTGAGAGCTATCTCAACTGATGCATCAAATTTTGTAGTTGAAGTTTGTGGCAAAAGAGCCACTGCTTCTTTCAATTCATACGCTTTTTGTGCATCGACTAATCCTTTAGCTTGTCTGTACTTTTTTCCGTGTTGTGCCATGATAATAATAATGAAGTATAAAAGCGGTGCAATCGCCGTGAGGCTCCCGTTTGGTAGTAACGTATTTTAATGTAACTAAGCAGCGAGTGCTAGTCTCTCTTCTTTACTTTTTACAGCTCAGTTTTCAATACTAATTCACATGTTTTTTGCAGTTCAAGCTAGTGTAGCAATAATAGCTTCTAAATTGTCTGTATTAAGATCTCACTTTTTGAATTCAGCAATTTCTTCAAGATCAGTTCTTGAAAGTTTCGCTATTTTATTTTTGTTAGGTTCTCAAGATCACTTTTTTTGTTGTGTCTTTCGTAAAATTAGGTTTGATGTAACAAGACCTCAAATCTCTAATTTGAATGTTCTATCTGCAAAGACAGTTAATACACATCTAACTTTCATATCGTATCATGCAAATTTTTGCATAACATCTTGTGTTTTGTCATTAAATTCTTTAATAAATTGTCCGATATTTACTCAGTTAGCTCAAAGCATAGGTCCAAGTGGAGGTGATGGTTGAGCTTTTCAAGCAGGAACTTCTAAATAGAGGGTTTTTTGTACTTTTGCCATGATATAATAATGGTATATAAAATAAAAAGATTAATAGCTCGTGTTAAATATATTTTGAATGTGAGATTTTCTTTCATGATATGTTTCATACGGGATTTGCATAAGCCAAATGTCATTATTGAAACGTAAACTTAGAAATACAATCTGTCTTTTTATCACTGGGTCTTGTATAAACGTAACATTGGGTATGTTTATAAACTGAACATCACTTCAAAATAGCTCATTTTGATTTATTTCAACTTGTGTTTTGAGTTTATAGATATTTCATGACAATGGCGCAACAAGTGATCAATAATCAATGTCTTGTGTCCCCATATATACATAATATATATTTGGATACAATACGTCAACTAAAACAATCTTTTCTTGCATTCAAAGTGTATCTGTCAATGTTATGTCTCAAAAATATGCCAACGTTCAAGAAAGAGATTTTGTTCAATCAACTAATGTTACTATATCTTGATCCAAAATGTCAAATCCTGTCAGCGGATTATTTTGTTCATTATCAGTATCAACATCAATATCGCTTCAAACGAATCCAGGTAATGATAATAAATCCAAATCCTCATCATCAAAGTTTTGAGAAATATCTGTTTCTAATTGTGAACCGATGTCTAGAGATCAACTTAACTCATTATCTTGTGGATAAGAGGGTAGTTGTAAATCATTTCAGGTTACAAATCAGGTTACAAAAGATATATTTTCTAATGGAGTTGTTGTGTCTACTACATATCAAGTAGGTCAAGTTACCACTACGTCTTGATCTGATTTACTAGAAAGATGTTGATAATAAATACTATACACCAAAAAAAGAGTCAAAAACAATACTAATAATGTAATTCTAACAATTTTTTTTTCATTCATTATGATGTAAGTTCAATTTTATTAAATTCAACCATAACTGGTGTAATTCTTCACAACATTTCTAAATTTACAATAGCAAATCATTTTTCAGCCTCAATTTCTCTAATAACTCATTTCATATTAGTAAAATCTCATTCTGTCATAACAACAACATCTCATTCTTGGAATGGAACTGTAAGTTCTGATCTGCTGTTTTTTTCTTCAACTTGCTTGATGATATCTTGATATTCTTTTTCTGTCAAAGGAACTGGACGAGTTTCTGCACCTACAATAATTCTTACTCATGGAGTATTTCTTACTACATACCAGATTTTGTCGTTCATTTTTGACTTAATAAAGACATACCCTGGATATAATTTTCTTTCTCTTGTGATTTTTTTTGTTTTTGTCATCTTGGTTTCATGAACTATGGGTACAAGATAGTCAACAATTTCATCATCTAGTCATTGTTTTTTTATTCTTTCTTTTAAATTTTTAACAACCATTTGTTCTTGTCCTGAGACAACACTTAGAACATACCATTTGTATTCATTGTCTTCAATTTGTTTTTTAATCTCTTTGGTAGATACTTCAGACATACACAAATCTTCATAATAAAAATAAAATTACACTATCACGTTATTATATTGTGTATAGTAATGTGTGCTCATGCAAAAAGCAAATCAACAGCTATGAAAAACACTCCTGATACAATAACTAGTACAAACGTTGTTATAGTCAGTTGTATAAATTCTTTTTTTGTTGGAAAACGCAACTTTTTGACAGTGTCCAGGCTATCATAAATAAAATCCAACATGAAATGTTGTGGTAATAATATAAAACACTACATATATCTTTATTAGCATTGTGACGTTTGAGAAGCGTGATACACGAGCTGTATGTATCCGATCACAATAAAAGATATAACAAAATTAGCTCAAGGTAGCGCTATTTTTATAGCATTATTATCTTGATTTGCAAGATAAAATAACTATTACATTAGTACAAGTATGTTAGATTACAAAAATAATGTCACATTTGTCGTTTGCTTTTCGTATTACTACTATACCTTTAATATACAATTTGCGATATGTATTTGAAAATCACAAGTCCAAACTCTGTCATTTTTGACTGAATAATTGAAAAAGTGACTCTTCCATCGGAAAATGGAGCACTTACTATTTTGCCGAACCATACCCCTTTGGTTTCGACTATTAAACCTTGACTCATATCGATTTGGTCAGATGCAATTCAAAGAGAACAAAAAGAATTCGATTACATTTTTGATGATAACAAAGTTACTGTCAGTGTGTCAAAAGGAATACTTTTTGTTGATGGAGAAAATATTACAATTGTAACATCTGCAGCTACAAAAACTCCAACTTCTACAGTTGAAGAACTTACTTCACAAAAATCTGATATCGAAAAAAAGATACATAAATTAAGAGAATCTGGTTGATTTATTGAAGAAGTTCAAAAATGACTAGTAACCCTCAAAAAAATAGAAGCAGATCTTGAACTGCTCCGTTTACAGCATACAAAAACCGCATAAATGTTTTTTGCTGTTGTTTGAAATAAAGAATTTGCTTCGTATGAAATATGAGCGTTAGAAAGTGTTGTTTGATACGAACATATTCGCAAGAATCTGGTCGTTTTTTCTATAGATGAAACTCATGCTACACTGCAAGAAACGCTCAAAAAATTGTCTAATTGTAGTACGTGTATCAAACGATGAACTATTCATTCACTACAGATTTGTTCTCAAAAGATTGAAGACTGAGGTGTTGATTTGGTAGGAGTAGAAAAAAAAGAACTCTGACTGCTATTAAAGAAAACTCTAGATGTCGTGAAAAGATTCAAAATTGTAGATCTGATTCATACTGATAAAGACATGCAATCGTGATGACAAGAAATTGTTCATATCAAAGCTGATACATATGGTTTGGTACAGTGATATCAAAATATTCCTTTGTATGAAATAGTTGATTTTGAAAAACCAATACGTGGTATGCAAGTATGAATGATGCCTGCAAAACTGACACTGTTGCTTATAAACTTAGCACTCCAAACCAAAAAGAATGACACTGATGAGTATACAGTGTATGATCCATTTTGTTGATTCTGAACAACAAACATGCTAGCAAACGCGTATTGATATAATACCATCGGTTCAGACATACAAATATCATCTGCAAAAACTAATATGCAATGGCGAAAAGAACACGATATGTCTAGAAAAGACAAAAAAGTTCTTGTCTTTAAACAAGACGTTACACTTCCATTTGAAAAGCCATTTTTGAAGCATGTAGATTGTATAGCTACTGAATGATGGTTATGACCAATCATTAAACACAAAACATGAGAGTTAGAACTTATCCAACATCAAGAAAAAATTCGTGAAGTGTATCTATGATTTTTGCATAATATCGATGTCTTTTATGACAAAATGCGTATTTGTATGACAATCCCTTATTACGTTGAACGAGATATTAGCAACGTAGTCGATGTGCAACAATGGGCAGAAAAAAACAACCGATCCTGTGTCGTTATCCCAGAGTTATATATGAGGACAAAACAAGTCATTGCAAGACAAATTATTATATTAGAAAAAAAATAAAAATCTGACACGATTCGTGTCAGATTTTTGTTTTACTTTTTGTTTTTATAATCTTATCTTTATTCAGAGAATTGTACGATAAAGTCGTTAAGCGCTACTTGGTGAACTCAATTTTGAGTTAATAAATACAAGTAAGGCTGTTTTCATTGTTCTTCGGGTATACTTGCGTCTATGATCATGTTTTCTCACAGGTCAAATTTGAACCTAAAGACATATGATAAGTTATAACTAAATGCGAATCTCTCATTTGTTTTGAGTGGGGCAGATGTGTAAACAGTAAATGTTTGATTCGTTTTATCAAATAGATAGATATACTTCGAATTTACACTTGCCAATACTTTTACGTCAGCACTATAGGTATCTTCCACCGTATCTCATCATTCCAAAATAATTGAACGTGCATTTATTTGAATTGGACTATTGTCTCTTCGTAGCTGTAGAAGCGACGTGTCATCTGATGATCGTGCCAAAAATGATCAATCTATCACGAAACTATTAAGATTAAGACGAACTCAAGATCAAATACTTCCAACGATTTCATATTTTGTTCACTCTCAGAACATATCAAATCTTCATGGAGAGACAACGTGTTTTGTAATATATTCTCAGTCACGATTCAGGTCAGGATCTGCATGCAACAAATACATAGCATTTTTGTTAAAGACACCAATGTCTTTTATTGGATTATCGAAACTTATTTGTAATGCTTCTTCAGATTCTTTTTGGATACTAACTGGCTGTACTGATCATTTTGTTATGAGCATGATGTTGTTTCATTCATCAAAACAGTACAATCATTGTCTACTAAGATCTGATGAACATCCGACAACTCCGCTATCTCTATTATATGGTACTTGTGTTCATTTTATGTCATTGTTTATGGCTCACAAGATTGCTCATTGTTTTCCTCAAACCATAATTTTATCTGTATAGACAAGAGCAACTGGAGATGAAAGCGTTTCTTTTTCTGTTGATGTAAACGTATAGATACTTGGCGTATCAGAATTAGTTTCTATGTCATTGATATAAATAACATTAAATCATTCGTAATACATATTTTGTACAACTTTTTTGAGAATTTGTATATCTTCTGGTCGTTTTCATAATCCCTCCAAAAATTCTATCTGTTCCATTATTTCTTGATATTTTTCACTTTTTGTACTTGATGTTGCTTCCAATCTTTGAAAATATGCTATTTCTTTTTGGATTGATTCTGGAGTAACAATAACAGACCCTTGTTCTGTTTCTATTTGGGGAATATCTTGTGTTTGACGAAACATGTCAGTGATAATCGTATATCAAAGAACACAAACAACAACACTCAATATGCTCACCGTTATCAGATATTTATTTTTTATCAAAAGGCGTTGTACATTTTTTATACCTGCCAATTGAATTTGTAGTCATTTTTTTTTGTTACGTCATTGTATGAGTCAAATATTGTCTGCTGAAGATCAGTAATCTAACATGTCCAAAAATCCAAGTGTTTCTGCTTCTATCTTGGTTCCAAAGAGCTTTTCAACAAAATCCAAAATATTTATGTCTGAACTTGCGAGTACTTCGTTGATTTGTTTGAGCTCTTTTTTGTCCAAAACGTTTGTATAGTTTGTTCAAATTAACAGTATGAAGTCGTTAAAGTCCATTTCTCATTCGATAAAATCAGAAAAAACATCAACAGACGCGTCAACATCGATTTGATTGTTCATGTGATAATGTATTTTGTTGTCTCTGAGGATAAAGAGACTAACATCTCAAATAAGCGAACACATTAGGATTCAGTTTGCAATCAATCGAACAACTCATTTGATAGAAAATTGTTCTGTCTCATCAACTTTTGCAGCAAAAGCTTGTAGTGTTGTATTGAGGGTTTGGATAGATTCTTTAAAAAACACTTTCGTCTCTTGCTCAGTTATGTTTTCATCTTGAAGATGTTCTAGTACTTTTCATGTAAAATCTTTCATAAGCTCCTTTTGATATTCAAGTAATGTTGTATTCAAAAATGCAGTTTTGATATACAATTGTGCACCAGTTGGGAATTTTTTTGCAAAAGAAAATATTGATGATTCTTGTATAAAATTTCTGCTGGTATATCATTGCATAGCAAATGTGTGATAATATAGTAAATGTACTGTTCGTATTGTATATTATTGTAGTCAAAAACCTTGCCTTTTTCAAGCTAGATTTTTATCAAAAAAATACTTCACTTGTTTAAATACTTAGTTTTTGTCAAAGCGTTTAGTAAATTGCTCAATAATTTTTTTGGGAAGAATATAGAACATAAGTGCAAACGTTCGTGCAATTTTCCCTTTTGCCTTTTTTGGATTTACAAAAAGTCTTCGTAATCGTTCTCATTTTATTCTTCTTACGATATCTGGAGATCTTTTTTCTTCTCATCACATACTTGTATGATCAAAAGTCCCTCACTGATTGCATACTAGTAGTTTATTTTTTTTTATAAATTCAATATTAGTGACTGATCGAACTTCTTGTAGGGATTTTTTGAGTGTTGAAACTCATTGAATAAATATAAACTGTATATTTTCTTCTCACTTCGCCAACGTTGTATCAATTGCATTTTGACATGCATCAAAATCGAGTTGCTTAAATCAATTGTCGTATCAAGCTTGTGTGTATATGACACTATATCCTTTTTTTTGTAAAAATTTCTCTGACTTCTTAACGATAGTATCAACGGCTCAGTATAGTATTAGGTATATGTTGTATTTTTTTTGTGCGTGTAGCAATAATTTAGGCAAAAAATCTGTTCAGTTTATGTTTTCATACCAACGAGCTTTATTAAAGTAAACTTTGGAGAGAATATATGCAACTATTTGGAATGCAATCCCATCCATCAATACGAAGTCTCACACTTCAAGAGCGTGTATGTACTCTTTTGCTGTGTCAGATAAATCTTTTTTTCGAATCCCTCTTGCTGCTATATTTGCTCAATAGACATAATTAATTATACAAAAAGATTGTTTTTGTAAAACAGCTGACACATCATGACACAAGGCATTAGCATCTTTTGTATATAAGAGAGACAAAAGTATATGCAGAGGACTACTAGACAGTCAAAGTTTATTGTTTTTTGAGTAAGTTGCATCGTTCATCTTATTCGCTTTCTACAAAGTGTAAATAGACGCCATCGTACTTTTTGACATGAGAGACAAAGAGTTTGTTTCACTCATCATCAAACACATATCATTGGTCAGCTACCTGTCATCCCGATTCTGCATAAAAAGGAGTTGTATCGAAAACAAGAACCCTAACATCATCAACGACAAAGTCTTTGAGTATTTTCATATTTTCAAATGAGTCTGACGTGTATCACACAAATGTAGTAGGAGCAATTCATGTCAAATAACTAGCTCGATCTATGTCTTTGTGAAACATCGTAGCACTTGCAGCCTTTGATTGTTTTTTTGCATGTTCAAGTGCTTTTTCAAATCACTCTTCGTCAACAGCAAATCCACGAGCAAGTGAAATATCTCTCGTCAAATCAAAAGGAAATCAGTATGTATCGTACAACGTAAATGCAGTCTTTCCATCTAAGGTTGTTCATGTTTTCATTGATTGTAATAATCAATCTAGTATTGAAGAGCCTTTTTGTAATGTTGATTCAAATTGAATGATTTCTTTGCTACTCATATGAAATATGTTTTTTTGATTCGGTAGTAGATGATCATAAGAAACTGAATATTTTGCAATTACTGCCCCAAATAATGTCTGTACTATGTGTTGTATGTTTTTTTTGTCAAAGTTCGTGTCAGTATAAAGCTTCGTTAGGTGATATCGCATTCTTCTCATTAATCTTCTCAAAACATATCCTCTTCATTCGTTGGATGGAATAACTCAATCAGCCAACAAAAATGTAACTGACCTAGCATGTTCGACAACAATTCTAAATGAACGTACAACATTTTGTTGCTGTGTGTCGAGTTGAGGTGTGTTTGTAAACAAGGGATATTGTACTCATGTAAGAGTTTGTACCGTTTGTAATAATGGAGCAAAAAGATCCGTTTCGTATACAGATGGTACATGTTGCAAAAATGTCATTAATCTTTCAAATCACATTCCTGTATCAATATTTTTTTGTTCAAGTGGAGAGAGTGATCAATCTTTATCTTTGTACATACTCATAAATACATTGTTTCGTATCTCAACATACCTTGCATCATTACCTACATAATCACGATCATCAATTCCATATTCATCTCATTTGTCATAATATATTTCACAACATGGACCACATGGTCAAATTGGACCTGCTGGTCACCAAAAATTATCACATTTTTGTCACGCGTACATAGGAACAGACTGAATCTTATCCTCAGGGATTCACAATCATATTAAAATGTCTTTTGCTTCTTGATCAAAAGGAATTGGAGCTTTTTTGTCATCAAATCATCAAAATATCGTCCCTCCCAAACGTGAAAGTGGTATGTCTAATTCCTTTGTCAAAAATTCTATTGTTCGAGTCAGACTCTCTTTTTTGAAATAATCTCATAATGATCGGTTTCCCATCATCTCAAAAAATGTACAGTGTGTATTGTCTCAAACTTCGTCGATATCATTTGTTCTAATACATCTTTGTATGTTATAGAGTCTTGTTCAATCTGGATGCGGTTTTCATGACAAATATGGTACGATAGGTTGCATTCCAGCAATATTAAACAAAACAGTTTTGTCTTCACTTGCAGCAACTAACGATGCTGGTGTAGCTTCTGCATGTTGTTTTGCTTGCCAAAATGCATCTCGTTTTTTTCTAATATCTTCTGAACTATACATAAACAATATAAAAGTATATAAAAAATGAATACGACCATATATACAAATCTTTTGTTGATATTAACAAACAAATGACAAAGATTTTTTGTATTTGACTAGCAAAAAGCATGTACTTTTGTTAGTATGTATATGAACTTTATTGCAAGATGCAAGAATATATGAGACTGTACTCAGTCTTTTTTAGTTTGGTGTTACTCGATGGTTTCTCTAGAAAATTTACAACTTCCACCACACAATATAGAAGCAGAAAAGTGAGTTATTTGCTGAGTTTTGCTAGATAATGAATTGATGCATATTTATGATTGACTGAGTGTTGGTCATTTTGATTTTTATCAAAAAGAACATCAATATGTCTATGAAGCAATCAAAACATTACAAACAAAACACAAAACTATAGATGTTGTTACACTCAGTGACGAACTCTGAAAAATGAAAGTACTTGATGAAATTGGTTGAACAGAGTATTTGTATGATCTGAATACATTTTTGTTAACAACGTCACCTTGCGGTGAGTATGCCCAACTTGTCAAAGAAAAATCAATCCTCAGATGAATCTTGAAAGTATGTCAAAAAATAACATGAGACGTCTATGACCAAAAAGACACCACAGAAATTCTCGATAGTATAGAAAAAAGAATCTTCGATCTGACACAAGTCAACATGTCGGATAGGCTTGTTCACGTCAAAGAGATTTTGGAAAAAAGAGTAGAGGATTATATGGAAATAGTTGACAATCCAGAACTTTTAGACCAAAGAAAAGTACTTTCCACCTACAAAAAACTTGACGATATGTTAGGTTGATTCAAACAATGAGAGTTGTTTATCTTAGCGGCACGTCCTGCAATGGGTAAAACATCCTTGGCTATCAATCTCCTGCTAAACATCGCAATCGACCAACACAAGTCAGTAGCATTTTTTTCTCTAGAAATGACATCTCAAAGTATTGTAGATAGACTCTTGTCAACAGTTGCATCAATCCCTATGAATAAAATCACAAAATGAAACCTTACTAACGACGATTTTCACAAAATGTGAGAGGCAGTATCGGTATTGGGAGAAAGTAATATCTTTGTAGATGATTCTGGTTCATTGACAATTCCTGAACTAAAATCCAAACTTAGAAGACTCAAAATCGAAAAATGAAAATTGGACTTTGTTGTTATTGATTACCTCCAATTGATGTCGTGAGCATGATGAAAATACGATGGTAACAGAGTGCAAGAAATATCTCAAATCTCACGTTGACTCAAAGAAATGTCAAAAGAACTTGCCGTACCAATCATGGCATTGTCGCAACTTTCACGTAATGTTGAGCAACGTATAGACAAAAAACCTCAACTTTCTGATTTGAGAGAATCGTGAGCTATTGAGCAAGATGCGGATGCAGTATTGATGATACACAGAGAAGAATATTATGATCCTGATACTGACAAAAAATGAGTCACAGATATCTTGATTAGAAAAAACAGAAATGGACCCACATGAGAAGTAGAACTTATGTTCCAAAAAACAACGATGAAATTTGAATCATATGAGTGAGGTTGAGAAAGTGATCACGACATATTCTAAATATTTTTTATGTAATATATTTGTACCATGTTATATCAAGAACCAAGTTGGTGAGTTTATTTAGAGCAACAATCACATGCTTTTTTGCTCCAGTCTTCTCCTTTTGTACAAGATCTCGTTTCTTTGTTTGCTGATATTTTTGTATTTACGTATCCAGTATTTTTGTTGTGATTGTATGGACGAGGAATACGAAGCGAAACACAAAAGTCTTTTGCCCAAACTTCCAAAAATAATGCCTGACACGCAAAAACGTCAGCCCTCCAAATTTTTTTTTCTGTTATAGTGTCTATATGTATGACAATGTTCGTTCAATTGTTTGCAACCAAACAAAGACCATTTATCGAGCTATGACTTGCCTCAGATCATGTAGAGACTCCGTTGCATAGTTTTTTGCCATCGACGTCTTTCCCATCCGATCATGCTACGGTGAGTTTTGCTTTTGCTACTGCAGTATTGCTTGTCTGAATACAACACAAAAACCCAGTTCTCAAAGTATGTGCAGTCTTGTTTTACAAATTTGCAATTATCATGGCTATAGCAAGAGTTATGACTGCAGTGCATCGACCAACTGATGTGATAGTGTGAGATATAATCTGAATAATCTGAGCCGTGTTTTTGACCTGGAAACCAATATATAACTTTTTTGTTCGTTATCTTGCAACACCACTTATACGTTTTGAAAAGAAAATATTTTGGTTTTTATATAAGTAATAGTTGGATTTTCTGGACTGATATATACATCTCTTTCATTATTTGACTCCAAATGTTAATACTTGGCTTTTTTTTCTAAGTTTTGTTTTTATTTAATTTGTAAAAAAACAACAAACTACTTATAATATATAAAGCTGTTTATATAAATATTTCTTATGCTGAGAAGATGACAATGAAAACACGAGAAAGACACGATTAGTACTCTGAAGAAACACGAAGTATCGAACATACAAGTTGATCATGAGTTGCTTCAAAACTTATCAAAAAAGTCAATTAATAGTCTTTCTTCTAGAGAAAAGAAAACAGAAATAAAAAAAATATTATTAAATAGATTTGATACATATACTCTTCAAGAAATAGAGGATGTTTTTTGGTATATAATAGAATATTCAAAGTTAGAAAATATTCAAATACTCTTTAACCATTGTCGTTATATCACTTTAAATGAGTTACAAAATCTTGTTTGAGTACTACAATCTTGAAAGAGTGATAATCTTTACTTGGTTTATAGTAGGTTTCCAGATATAGTCCCAACAGAACTTGAAAGTTTATCTGAATTAATAATCGAGTCAAAAGTAGAAAATCTAAATGTAATATGTAATCTAAAAAATATACACCTTGAAAAAATACTAAGTGCTGTCCAATATATCTCAAATATTTTATGGAATGCGAAATTAGACAATTTAGAGATATTACTTAATTTTTGTGATAATGATTTTGAATTATTACATAGTATAAGCACGACCTTTATCGAACATTTCGAAATAGAACATATAAAGCTTATTTTACATACATTTCCCAATATTGAGATAGCAAAACTTAATAAATTGAGTTTAACATATCGTGTTAAATTAGATACTTTGGGAAAAATATTGACGTGGGATGACGAGATGTTTTATGAAATATGAGATATACTTACTAGCTTTTGAGAGCAAAATAGATATTGAAATATTGATTTGTTACTAAAAGTATTCGACGATATAAAGCCTAAAGAACTCATAAAACACACTGATATAGTATGAAAATCAAAAACAGAAAATCTAACTTTGATCTTAGAGAGATTTACATTCAAAAACATAGAAGAATTACTCAAACTATATAGTATCTTAAAAAATTGTATTCCTAAGAACTTACAATTATTGTTTGATGCCTTTCCTGATCTAAAAATAGAAGAGTTATTACGTTTAAAATATGTATTATCATCTATAAAGTCGGAAGATTTGTCTTGAATTATAGCATGAACAAAGGATATTAATATGTTATTTGATCTATGACCAAAAAATATAGGTATTTATTGATTTGACAATGATGATATCATAATACCACGATATACTCTCACATATATAGAAAAAAGCCAATCTGAGATTAGGGATAAATTAGAAACAAAATTACAAAATGAAAATCCTGATTTGTCACACTATGAAATTGATAAAATGATATGGAATACTGAAAACAATATAAGGCGTATTTTATCAAAAAGCTCTATGTATTATCGTTTGAGCCTAAAAGACGTAACTTCTGTATTAGAAAATTGACTTTATAGTATGGCAATAAAAGGTGACTCTAATTGATATTCAGATATTTCAGTTAGAAACATACAAAGTAGAAAGCTTTTTTGATCAGATACTCATCCTATTTTTTGATATATGTATGATAATAATCCATTGAACGCCAAAAACCTAAATTTATATTGAGAGGTTGCGTTAAAGTTTAATAATGATATTATAAAAAAATCTTCAATAACATTTTGAGATAGTCTTAATGCGAGCATGGTCCCAATTTCACCACTTTCTATAAACGTGATAGAAACATTTTTTAATAAGAATCTTATTTGATCAGAAAATATAACTACAATATTAGAAAAAATGAAAAATGCTAATTCGGTAGATGAATTATTAGATATATGATACAAAATCGAGTATATAGAACGACAATACTTTTGAAGTTTGTTTTGAGATGTCTGAATAAAAAGTATTGAATCAGTTCATATAGACAAACATACAAGTATCTCTAATGAGATTTTTGATCTTTGCAAAAAGAATAATATACAAATAATTTTGGAACAAGGAAACGAATAGTCAAGTATGTATACAGATTTTTGGAAACAGATTTTTTGTTAGGCTAGATATGGTGTAAATGTCGGGACTCTTTTTTAATGTTACTTTATATTGAACTGAGTTTATTCTTTATGTTTATTCTTTATGCTTCTTCTATTTTCTAACTCACTACTAACTCCTTCCGTAAAGGAGCTGTCGAGGTACGAGACTGAGGATTTATATAGTTATTTCTTGTCGTCAGTTTTGTCATCAGCTTTCTTTTTTGGATCTTCTGCTACTTCTTCTTTTTTTATTGGATTTGAATCAACATAAATTTTTTGAATACGTCAATCTGTAGTATTTTTCATGGCAATTGTGATTGTTCATCATGGTACTATAAAGGCCAATGATCTGCTTTTTTCCTCTCAGTTTACTGACGTTTGTCATGGTACTATATCTGAAATATCTGATTTTTCATTTTTGCTATTTTTTAGTCCTTCAAGTATGTTTTTAATAGCTGGTATTTCATTTCAATCCTTATCTTTTATAAGATCTTTGAAATTTTCTTCTTTCTTTATATAATTAGTTATTCAATCATCGAAAAGTTTTTTTAGTTTTTCATCTTTGAGAATATTCGTCTCTGCATCTTCTCATGTTTCTTTAAACCCTGTATCATAAACGAAGTCAAAAAATGCTGGCGAGTTTGTCGTGACGCTTGGGTCAAGTTTTGCTAATTTCTCTGATCTTGAAATATTTACTGTTTCTCATTCTCCTGCTGAAACTTCTGTTTTTGCAAAGTATTTTGAAAGTATATCGGGGTTTGGATTTCATGGTACTGGCTTACCATCTTCATCTACTTTGTATGAAAGAGCTTTCTTTCACTTATTTTCTTCTCATTCTGCATTTTTTGCTTCGACTACATACGAATTCAGATTGTTGTCTATATAAATTCATGTAGTTTCTCCATCATCAAACATGACTTGTGGACTACTATCTTTATCATTTCACTTGAATGTAAATGTATGTCAACCTGATTCTTTTCGATCACATGCTGCTCAAAGTTTAGGTAGTCCATTCACTTCTTGTTCTGCAGTTTCGCTCGTTACTTCGGCTGTTTGTTCATCATCTGTTCCTCAGTCATCGTTTGATTCTATAGTTGCTGATGCTACTGACTCATTCTTTGCTTCGAATACTACTTTACCGTCAACTGTTTTTCGTGAAACAGTAAAGCGTCATCACTCAATAGGAACTCATGTTTTTGGATTGTTATCAGTGCTGGTGTTTATTGTATGCTCTCAAATGCTATATGTATCTCATGAAACATTATACATTTTGACTCATGAAGGAAATCAGATAGTAGGAATATCTGCTTTTCAAAAGTTAGCTATTTTATTAATTGTTGCTTGCGACATTCATAATAATCACAAGAAGAATGCTACATTTTTACCTCAAAAAAGTTTTGAAAATAGTTCTCATGCTTTTCCTGCAAGACCTTCTACTTGTGCAAGTATTTTATCAAATCATGAAAGATTCTTTTGTGATCATTCTTTATTATTTGATTTCTCCTTATCTTTGATTTGTTCTTCTTTTATTTTTTCAGCTGAGTTTTTATTGTTTTCTTTTTGATTATTAGCTTCTGCTTGTGCATCTGCTTTTTCTCAGTATGACAATGTAAGGTTTCACTCTTTTAATTCTCACTTTTCATTCTTTTCTTCAAATGTAATATACTCTCACTCCTTGTCTTGAAAGTTAAAAATCTGCTTATTCGTTTTACTATCATATCAAACGACAATAGTTGCTCAGGTTAGATCCACATCTTGTGCTTTGAGTTCAGATCAATATTTTGTATTCATTCAGGTCAAAATTTTTCCTGTCAATGTAGCTTTGTCTTCTGCGCTAGCTCATGACTTTGCATCGAATACATCTCGCATATCTTTGTATGCTTCGCTATTTGTCTCAAAAAGCGCTGTATAGTTTCACGCTTCCAAAAGTGCGGTTGTCTCTGCAGTTAGTTTGTCTGCACTATCTACTGGTTTTTCTTGTCCTGTCTCTCAGCTTTCTACACCTGTTCAATCAACAGTTTTTCATAAATCACTAAGTGCATTTTTTGTTTCGAGATATACTTGTGCTACTTCTTCAGAATGTTGGTTTTCACTAGTTTTTAGTGCTTCGGTCATTTCTGCTGTGAGTTGATTTCTATCTTTTTGCTCTTGAGTGTCTCCAGTTTGTTCTGTTGCGTCTGTAGTAGGTGCTTTATCTACTACGGCAACAGCATCTTTAAATCAAACACTTGTAGCTGTTCTGGCGAGTTCTTGAAAAATATCTTGGTCTGCTTTTGTTTTATCTTTTAGTTCATTTCGAGAAGTTTTCAAAACATTGAGTAAGCTTGTAATTTTATCTTTATTGCTCAAAATATTTGCTACATCTTTATTTGCATCTTGATTTTCTATAATATCCTGAAGTTTTCATGCTTCATCTTGATTTAGACCATCTTGTAGATCGATCTGCTCTTCTCTATTGTCGAAATCTGTTAATGTTGTTCATCACATGTAAGATAGTCTAAGTTTAAATAGATACCACAAGTATAACCAAAAGACCTTATTCTAGCAAATTTTGTAACACAAAGTGTGAAAGAATCAAAACTGTTCTTGCAAGAAGGCAAAAAACAACTACACATGTATATTATTTATTTTGTGCAAAGTGATGATTATTCTAGATGAATACGTACGTTTTGGTGAATTTTTGCATACACATAGCAACGAGATTGATTGTGTGATCTTGGATACACCACCTTCTCATGAACTACAACAAGCAATAGACACTCTCGGTCTGCCGGTTTTTTTGGTGTCTGATGTCTGATACGAGATTGGAGATGATCTTTTGTCAATCATAAATGCCCATGATCGCGTCTGCATTGTGTGTGAGTATTTGACGAGTGTAGATTATTTGCCAATATTGGATGATATTGATAGTGCGTGTGTGATTCTTCAACTATTTAGTTGAATATTTGGTTTGGGTCACAAAATGCATCTTGCACATGATGATATTTCTCAATTTTTGGAGAGTGAACGAGCGGTGAGAGAAGCATTTTCTCTCAAAAGTTTTGATTTTTTGTTTCAAAGTACTTTTCAAAAACAACACACTTCTCTTGACCAGTGAGACATGACGCCAACCTCAGATCCCAAAATCCAATCACAAAAAATAATTAGACTGACTGGAACTGAGTTGCCATTGTCTTTGGTAGAACAAGCACAAGATAGAGTTTTGACCGAACTTGCGCCGTTAATACAACTCACCCAAGATGATAATCCTGTCAATTACACTCTTGTGTGTTCGTGATCGTTTTTGATCGAAGCAGTCAAAGCTGCACAACTACTCAGCAAAACTATACCCATTGATATATTTTGTTTGACACAACGAAACAATATACAACTCGACAAATCTTTTGTCAACCATATCAGACATACAAAACATATGATTTTGGTTATAGATCAGACTGATACGCAAGATATTATTGAGTATCGAGATGAACTATTGCAAGATGTTTTTTATGAAGATAAAGAATCTTTCCCATCAATAACTATTGACACTATTTGTCCGCACTATAACAGTATGACGACGATATTGCCAGAATATATCGTTCAAGAATCAAAAATGGACTGAGCAAGTATTGCAGAATATATTCAAAAAATCTAAAAAATCTAAAGGAGTTGCAACAACTGCGCAAGCAGATTTTTAGCAAGTTGTTGGTCTAGAAAATAAGGAGACGTTGCTATTGTTATGCATCTTGTTTGCGGTAATGCGATGAGAGAACGTACAATTTTGATTGTTTCTGTGTGTTTTTGTATACTCATACCTGGTGCCCAAAAATCCAAATCTATATCCAAAAAAATGGGAATCTGACTATCAAGGACGTCTTTATATTTTGCAAAAAAGTTGAGACATCCATATTCTGTTCTACATTGTAATGTTTGTTCAAAAAGTCATAGTTTTTGTGCTGGGTGTATAAAATTTCCAACTTGTAAAACGTTGTTTGTATATGATGCTACTTGTTCCAAATCTGCAAAATCTCATTCAAATCGAGATTGTGGGAGAGCCATATCAGAATGTTGGTCTATGTGGATAAGTATTGGTTTTGGGTTTTGTACTGACTGTGTGAGTTTTTGGTAATGTGCCCACATGTAAAATGCATGATTGTGATTGTCCACAACATACAGATGTGTGTTTTGTGGGTTTTTTTTGTGTGAGATACTTGTCCACAAAAGATCTTGAAGTCATACAAATCAACAGACTGTATTGTTTATGTATTCTTCAAAAGTTATGTCTTTGCCAATACAAATCGTATCAAGAAGCGATTCTGGATTTTTACAAAATTTCAATTGAGGAACAATCAGTTCACAAGCAGAATCAGACTGTTTTCTTTGCTCAAATGACAATGCATTATTTCATTCCTGTCAGATTATTTTTTGTGGAGTCTTGTATCGCATACGGGCAATTTATACTCTAAAATTTGCATTTGTTGCAAAAACTACTACAATTGAGTAATATTTTATCATCTTGTATAGTAGGAAGTATGGCAGAAATTGCAAACAGTAAGGCTGACTTTCTTCTCAGTACTGATACATTGAGTGGATATGGTCTTGATATAATATTCGATCTTGCAAAGTCTGCGTGATTTCAATGACTAGATTTGTGCGTTCGAAAAAGTTTTGATGCACGAAATGCAAAATACATCAAAAAGTTAACCAAAAAATATGACCTCCCTGTTCGTATTGTGCAAACATCAAATAGTGTCAACGCCAAAGAGCTTAACCAAGCGTTGGATTTGTGTGAAGTTTTGTGAGCAAGAATTATATCTATAAATGCTCCAAGGTATCTTGATATAAGAGCGTATAACTTCATTTTGGATAATCTTGCCAACTACAAAAAACATAATCAAGATATCAAGTTTACTATCGTCAATCCAAGTGATGAGAATTTTTTTGCACTTCCTATCCCAAAATATCATTTCAAAAATATTGTAGAAATTATCAAAAAATATGGATGTTATTTGTGATTGGACATTGCAAATTTGAATCAAGATATATTAGAATGAGAATTTTTGAGAAAAATTGATAAATTTGTACCTCATACATCGGCTTTTTACATTTCTGACAAGACAAAACTTGGTAGACCTCATGTTGTGCCATGAGAGGGTATTCTCAAATTACAAAAAATATTCTCTCATATCAAAAAACAACTTTTTGAATGATATTTTAGTCTCAAAATTGATATAGAAAAGTCTGACTTGACTGATGTTGATAGAGCATTGTTAATCTTACAAAAAACAACTGCATTTTACAAAAACTATTATGTTGATATCGAAGTTGAAGTTGAATAAAAATTCTTACTCTCAAAACAATCTTTCCAAAATCAATTTTGCTGAATTGATTCACAAAACTTTTTTGTCTCATCACAATCCTGGTGTGGCATTTACCTCCAATACTATTCATCCATTACTTTGTAATGTCTTTGTAAAATCTGGACTTATTACGTCTATTCAGCAGATATCCAAATCAAAAATCTTTGACACTTGTATACATATGTCTTTTATGTCTTTGTGAGTTTGGTCTGTCATATTTTCAATCGTTCCTCCTGTTCATAGGTTTGAATTTCCTCTAAGTTGAGTATAAGTATCTTTCTCTGGTATATGTGACAATGATAGTCATTTTTTTTTGTATATATCACAATAATATATCATCAATGATTATATTACTCAACGGTTTTTTGTATCATACTCACCTCAATGGATTCTTGTTTTCTTTATCAATGAGCTTTTGAATTGTGAGTTTTCAGTCTCATACAACATGAGCTGGATGTCTTACCATACAATATAAAACTTTTCATCAGCAAACTAGGACTCTCATCTCGTCTCACCTAACTTGTTTTTGTATCAAAACAGAAGTATAGGTCAGTAGAAGTTTTTTAGTAATGTCTACGATTTCCTCTTGTGTCGTTACGTTTGTATGCACTCAATTTCCATGCTTTCAATTGATGGGTTTAATTACATAACTTTTTCCTTTTCCTATGTTTATTTTTTCTAGGTCCAAAAGAGTTTTGATGCGAAATGATGAAGTTGCTGGTATCTTGTTTTTGTGCAAAATTTTTTCTGTCAAAAACTTACTTTCACTGATTTTATATCCCAAAGAGGAATTCATTCCATAATCTGTTCCTTTAAAATATACTGATTTATTGTGCGATGAGACTACAAAAAGATTGTCATTTTCTGAGATAATAATGCTTTTTAATCACATAATTTTGGCTTCACTTATAAGAGTACGTGGACTTATTGTTAGTCAAGACACTTTGACCATGATAATTTTTATAATAAAAAGTTACTAACGTACAGTTACTATAATACGTATTAAGCATCGCAATAGTAGAGATTAATTTGCAAACAAAATTATTTTATGTAATATGTTTACTATAAACACTTTATATTAAACTATTTATAGTAAAATGAAGATTAAGAAAAATTCACTACAACCTATTATTAATCTTTTGTTAGAGCAAGGTGAAATGAAACCATGAGAAATTGCAGACAAATTGGACAAAAGTAATGTGTTGATCCACAAATACCTAAAGACTCTGATAGAGCAGTGAGTAGTACAAAAGAATAGTAACTGACCTCATTCGACGTATGGGCTTATGTCAATGTCAGATGATAAGAAAGGCTCGTCTATGTCTACAAATGATGTAGATATAAAACAACATATTGATACATACTTTTTTTGATATGAAAATGATAAGATATTAGATCAAGAATTTTATAAATTTACAGCATATTGAGATATTTTGATCGGCAAAAAGTGATTTATCCACTGGTGCAAACAAAGAAAACTTGATGTAGTTACAAAAGCAAAGGATTTTATTGCAATTTATACCCATATCAAAAAACATCAAAATGAATGTTGAGTATTAGATGCGACAGAAAACTTTAGCAAAAATCTTGTAGGATGTGTTATGAATAAAGTCTACTTTGCTGATCAATACAAACGAATGGATTTTTGAAGATGAAAATTGGCAGAAGTTACTTTTTTTGCAAAACAATCACAACAAAAAACACTTCTATTTGAAGCAATAGATGCTATTATGCCAAAACTTGAATGCTTGATCCATACACAAAAATTTGACGCTATAGCAATAACCCCTCATAGTATCAAACGTGCAAACCAACTATTACTTTTTTTACAAAAAAAATTATCATTTTTGTCTTTACCATTTGTAGAGTTGCTCAAGTATTATCCTCACAATATAGCAATTCCTCAAAAGTCACTCAAGACACGCGACCAAAGAATAGAAAATGCTCGTAGAACAATTTTACTTCAACAAGAAAAACTGTCATACAAAAAAGTATTGTTGATTGATGACTTTGTCTGATCTTGAGCAACACTCAATGAAACTGCCAAAAAACTTTTGGCATCATGAGTGGAACAAGTTACATGATTTGCATTTGTTTGAAATACGAATCTACAATACGATGTAATACATGAAATTTAGTTTTTATCAAAGCTGTATAAGCTTTGCATGTACTGTCTCGGATGGTAAATCTTGATATGCAGTTCAATTTTGCAAAGCAGCTATTGTATCTGCAATATAATATCTTAATCATTGACTTTTTATATTATCTTTGAATGGAAGCATCGCTCAAGTAAATAAATTTTGACAATCATCATTAGAGATATTTCATAAAGTTCAATTATTGTGGTTTAAGTACAAATAAGCCTTTACTCTTAGTAGTGCTGTTTCAATATATTCGATTTTTGGATTATTAATCTGTTTTGCACTAAAAACTTTTCAAATCATTTCTCATATATTATTTTTGTAACGATTTTCAAATCACTTTACTATAAGTAAGTTATCTGGATATCCTTCGAGTGTATCTTGGATAAGTCAAACTCATACCTTTATAACTTCTGAACTTTTTGCCTTTAGTGCTATATATGATAACATATTAGTAAGTCAGGTTTTGTTTTTAATAGTTTTTTCGTTGTTAAGGACTAAAAAAGATATAGCGTCATTACTGATTGGTTTCGCTTGATTTCAAGTTTTATACTCAACAGGTCGGTTTCTATCCTTAAAATAAGTTTTTAAGTGTATATTCTTGTATAAATTTTCCATTATAATTAAATTTATTAAAAAAACCGCTTCTTGCGGTATTTTTTATTTAAGCAATAAATATTATAAAGTCAATATATTATTTTACAAAAATATCATATATGATTTTTACTATAGGATCTGTATCTGGTCAATGTGAAATTGCACCACCAAGTGCTCATGTGATAGTCAGTGCGATAATTCACAATGTCGCCAGAGTAGCTACTATTATAGAAATATATTTTTGTTCTTGAATTTTTTTTATGAGCGGTACAATATTTTTATGTACTTTTTGAAGTAAGTTTTGTACAAACTCAAAAGTAAGAAGATAATAAACTGAGAGAACTATATAGAGTATGTAAGAAATATTGGCTCGACGCTCATGTTCATGAACGAGGTTTTTTGGATATTCTCAGATATCAGAAGCGAGGTCTCATGTTTGAAGTGCAAAAAACACTCAAATTGTTCAAACAAATAACAAGAATTGTTTTGTTACTTTGAGTGACGGTACCCATTTTCAACTAAATATACTTACCATCTCTAGCAAGCTATAAACGACCAAGAGTGCAATCGGAAAATGAATAATTATAGGATGTATGTTCATCAGTAATGGGTTAATATATAAAAATAAATTATAAAGATTGCTAGACTAAATACAAGTACGCAAATATCACTTTATACTATTTTTATATTACTAGTAACTAGACCCAAGTTTTTCTTGTGATAGCAATAATCTTTTAGATTCAAAGTCTCAGATAAAACCCAATTGAATTTTTTTGTTGCAAGGAATAATTTCAACACGACTAATGTCTTTGACCGTAGTTGCAAATCCATCAACAAAACAAGACAAAGAATATCTATCTGACACGGATATCGTCAGTTTGTCTTTTTGTATACATGTGTAGTGAAACGGTTTGGATGCTATTCACATAATTCCTAGTAACTGAGATCCAGATGGAAATATTGGACCTCAATTTCCAAGCCAATATGCTGTTGATCAAATTCAAGTCGATAAAATGAGTCAGGTTCATAGTATACTTTTATTTAATGATGGTGATGTGATATCAAATCTATAATAATCCATAATGCTATTTCCTAACACTATGTCATTGGTAGCTAATACTGTATGTGTTTCTCAAGATTTTGTTGTAATTGTAGCTTGCAAAAAATACACGTCAACTACAGATCTAAATCATGAGTAATGAGTTGGGAGTTCTGATAACGATTGTATATCATTTAGTAAGAATCATAGAGTTCAGCAATTAACTCCAAAAAACAATTCGTGTCATTCTTTTGATAGTTTCTTGATCATATCTAACATAAATCAGTCTCATCAACCAATAAGACAAATATTAGACTTACTTTTGTCGTCGATAATATTTTGATAACTATTGGTATTTATTTCATCTAAAAAACGATCAGACTCTGGTCTTTTATTAAAAATAGGGTAGTATGATAATTTCATGAATGTAAAGTATATAAAGGAATGATCCATTTGTAAAAAATATACATAAATGTACAATAAAATACAGGCAATTATTTATTCCTTTCTTTTGAGATGACGTGATATGAATTTTATGAGGCAATGGGGTATCCAATCCCATCGCAAAAAGAATTATTTTCTTATCTGCAAGCTACGAAAGATATTCCTTCAATTCAAAAGGGACTTTCTTGGTCGACACCAAATATATATTTGCAAGAATATATTGATCACATCAAAAAGTATCAGTACATACGAAAGTACATTCCATGTATTGATGAGGTCTATCTTTGTAATAGTATTACGTTCAATTCAATATGACCAGAATCTGATATTGATGTATTTATTGTTACCAAAACATGATACCTATGGCGAGCAAGATTTTGGTCAGTTATAATTCTTTTTATTCTTTGACAAAAAAGGTTTGGCACAAAACATAGGAAAAAGTTTTGTCTATCAATGTATGTTGATCAATCAGCAAAAAATATGTATCCGCTTCGCGCATGAGACGATGATGTTTATTTTTGTTACTGGTTAGCTCATTTGGTACCACTTTATTTTGTGTCTGATAATCAAATTGATACTATATACAAAAAAAATAATCGGCTGACTTCTTTCATGCCAAATTTTCCTATGACGCATAGTATAGATGTTGGTAGTACTCCAACTATTTGAATATCAAAAATTAAAAAACGATTGGAGCGGTGATGTATGAGTAAGGTTTGAAAAATATTACAGTGGTGTATAAAATACTTTTGGCTTCCAATATTGATGTACAAAAAAAATCAACTTGGTAAGATTGGAAACAATGTTATTGTCTCTGATACAGTCATGAGATTTTATTATGACAAAAGACAACAGTACAATATACTTATCAAAAAACAACGTAGAGCAAATAGTAAAAAATCTATCAAAGGACACAAGTAAGGTCGCATACTTAATTAAGTAAAATGCAGAGATAACCAATGTATAGCATCATTAATGTCCTTACAATTTATTTCACAGTAGGTTATCATATAACGAAATTACATTTATTTGTTTGCCCACCGATTTGTATGCAAGACATCAAAGCAGTATTTGATATTGGTAATGGTTATGTAAAGTGAGTAGTTTTTTGAGAAGAAGACTGATTTACAACTGTTCTAGTCAAAGATATAGTTAAAACAGAATGAATGCGTAAGTGAAAAATACTAGATTCCGTAAAGTTATCAAAATCTATACTTGATATGTCAGAAAAATTTATCAAAAAGCTATGAGGTGATTTTATAGATGAAGTTGTTGTATGAATTTCCCATCCACATATGGAAAGAGAAAGAATTACTGAATACAAAAGAATAATTTCCTGAACAATTGTGGAAAATGACGTTAATCATTTGTCTAAACTTATGACAGATATTTGACAAAAGGACAACTTTGAAACCATAAAGATACTGCCGATATATTGGGTTATTGATGAAGGTAAAAAAGAGAAAGATCCTATAGGATTGCAAGCAAAAAAACTTTGACTTATTGCTGATATCTTTAGGGTACCAAGAACCTTTTATAATCAGATTGTCGATATCTTTGAAAAACTTAGTTTGCAAATTGTTGATATAGTGCCAAATATTCTTGCTACAAGTGAAGCTGTTTTGGATTTTGACCAAAGAGATTTGTGAACGTTAGTTATTGATATTGGTACAAATCAAACATCATATGCCATTTTTGAAGATTGACATCCACTGTATTTTGAAACAATAGCTTTGGGGTCGGAAGATGTAACAAAAGATATATCTATTTGAATGAAAGTTGATATTAAAGAAGCAGAAATGCTTAAAGTTACAAATTGACAAGTTCTGGCTCAGTGATTTGAACCTTTACCAAGTGATGCAGAGATTGATAACCTGTTTCTTGCACAAATCATTACCGCAAGATATGAAGAAATATTTGAAAAAATACAAAAAAAATTATTAGAATTGTCAAAAGATTGAAGATTGGCTTGATGAGTGATTGTAAGTTGATGATGAGCAAAGATCCCTTGATTGCTTGAGCTTACAAAAGATATCTTTAAGTTAGCATCGTTTGAGGCAAAGGAAAAGAAGTTACAAATTAGTGATTTAAGTAAAAATAAACAATTTATAAATACACTTGGGTTGTATTCTCGAAATCAACAATATGGGTCTGAAGCGAAAAAAGGCTTTTCATTAGATTTTAGTGCATTTGGTAAGATCTGAAAATTTATAAAAGATTTGTTCTAACGTAAGTAAAGGCGTAAGCAAACAACAATTATATTATATTTTTATTAGCTATACTATTTTCATGGCAATTGTAGACATTAATCCAGAATTTGTTCCAGGGGCAAAGATCAAAGTAATTTGAGTATGAGGTGCAGGAAACAAAGCACTAAATAGAATGGTAACAGAATGACTAAAATGAGTTGAATTTGTAGCTATTAATACTGATGCACAAGACCTAGCAACTAATCTTGCAGAAAAAAAGATAAATATCTGACTAAATGTCACGAGATGATTGTGAGCATGAACTGACCCAGAAATTTGAAGAAAAGCAGCAGAGGAGAGTCATGAAGAAATCAAACAAATGTTACAAAATACTGATATGGTATTTATCACTGCATGAATGTGAGGCGGAACATGAACATGAGCAGCTCCGGTCGTTGCGGAAATAGCAAAATGAATGGGAATACTTACAGTTTGAATTGTAACCAAACCATTTAGCTTTGAATGAAAAAAAAGAACAACAAATGCACTAGAATGAATCAAAAAAATAAAAGATGCAGTTGATACATTGATTGTTGTCCCAAATGATAAAATCTTTACTATTGCTGACAAAAAAACAACATTTAAGCAAGCATTTACAATGATTGATAAAATATTGTATCTTTGAGTAGGGTGAATTACTGATTTGTTAGTAAATCCTGGAGATATCAATATTGATTTTGCGGATATCAAGATAGTTATGAAAGATTCTTGAAACGCACTATTGTGAATAGGATATGGAAAATGAGAAAAAAGAGCAGTTGATGCAGCAAGACAAGCAATAGAAAATCCATTGTTGGAAACAAATCTCGATGGTGCAAAAAGTATTATTTTTGCAGTAACGTGATGAGACGACCTTACTCCAATTGAGGTACAAGAAGCAGCAAATGTTATTGAAGATATTTTGGATGAGAATGTTAACTTGGTACGGTGAATGACTCTTGACCCTTCGTATGAAGATGAGGTTAAGGTAACAATTATTGCTACATGATTCGAAAAACAAAGTGAAGAACCGGTTATCAAAGAATTGTGAAGAGATATTCTAGGTAGAAAAAAATCACAATGATATTGACAATCTTATTGATGAGATAATTTCATAACAAGAGAAATTAATGAATCTGAACCTAAGCCACAAAGACAAGATGATGAAGATACAGAGACACCAGCATTTTTGAGAAAAAGCCTAAAATAATGACATCATCCTCCGAACTATACAAAAAACAAGATTTTCAGCTTCTTATTGATACATTTCGTGATTGGAATCAGAAAATAAATCTTTCTGCAATTAGAGATGATGAATGAATACGACAAAAACATATCTTGGATAGTCTAGAACTACATGCATGTTTTGGTTTGTGACAAAATAAAACACTTATTGATGTATGAACATGAGGTGGCTTTCCTTTGCTTCCTCTTGCACAAACATGTCCGACTATTCAATGTACCTGACTTGACACAAGGCATAAAAAAATACTTGCTGTACAGCAAATAGCAGATACTTGTGGCCTCACCAATGTAAAACTTTTGCGGTGAAGAGCAGAACAACACACACAAACTTATGACTATTGTACAGTAAGAGCAGTTGCGTATATTCATACACTTTTTGATCGAACATATCATCTCTTGAAACCAGGAGGTTTTCGAGTATTATACAAATTGTATACTTCAGAAGAAGAAAGAGATATTCATATTGAATGCAAAAGAAGATGATTATCTGTTCGTAATATACACGAATATGAATTACAACCTTGATCAGTAGAAGATGCACCACAGGCACATCAAAGACGTATTTATATATTGCAAAAACATTTCTAATGACAGAAGTAACTCAATCTGGACGTTTGTTGTTTTATAACACAATCAAGTTTTTCATCTGAACTGTATTGTTAGGTATTTCTTTTTGGCATCTGCAAACACATCCAGCTGAAAAACAATCGATTGTAGCATCACTTGATGTTTTACAGCAAAAAGTAACAGTTCTGACATATAAACTCACGTGATATGATCGAGAAACTGCAAAAGAAAAAAATGAATATTATAGAAGTTTGCAAGAATTATACAAAACTGCTGAACAAAATGAGTGTTTAGAAGAAGAAAACTTATCTTTATTGCAAGAAACATTGCAAGAAATAGATAAAGATTCTCTACAAAGTTTTTGACAAAAAAAATATGAATATATGACAATATGACTCAAACTAAAAGCTCAAATGGAAAATGCATGCCAAGTTTACTAATCAGAACGCTCATTACATTTTAGTAATCAAAAAAGAACGAATGGAGTTTTTGTGAGACATATTATTGATTCTCTTATTGTGCGTTTTGATCGCACTTTTTTTGTTTTTATGTTTATATTTTTTCTATTTTTTTCGTGGAATTTTACAAAATGATGCTCCATACGTTGGATCATTTCCCAATCAAATTACATTGCTAGATTCCAGCAAAACGATCGAAAATTTTCTTCAAAAGTGAAATAAAAAAATAATAGATTTATGATGTGGAGATGGAAAAGTTCTTCGCTTTTTTGCAAAAAAATTTCCACAACATACATATTTTTGATGTGATTTCCACTTGTTTGCTTTGTTGGTGTGACGTATGACAGATCGAGCTTTAGGATACAAAAACATCACACTCATCCACAAAGATATACAAAAAATAAAACTGGAAGACGTTGACGTTGTGTATATATATTTGTTTTCAGATTATATGGCACGTTTAGAAGATAGAGTATTTACAACCAAAAAACAAGATGCTATTGTGATATGTAATACATTTTCTTTCAAAAATCATGAACCGTTTGAAATAATTAGTGATTGAAAAGATAAGATATATTTGTACAAATAAGATACTTTTTATATGAATAATTGGATAGACTATGACAGATGCTACGTATTCAGAACTTGCAGAGCTTATTTTCCCAGATGCACAACCTATTTCTTATCGATTTGAAAAATACCCAAAGCGTACTCAGTGAATAGTTACTCGTATGGCTCCATCGCCAACCTGATCAATTCACACATGAGCAATCTATACTTCATTGGTTAATCAAAGATTTGCAGAGCAGTCAGATTGAATTTTTTTGTTGAGAATAGAAGATACTGATCAAAAAAGAGAAGTCATCTGAGCACAACAGCTTATTTTGGATAGTATGAAAACATTCGGTTTGACAATTCATGAATGACCAATCGGTCAAGACGGGAACGATGTATGAGCGTATTGACCATATACGCAATCACAAAGAAAAGACATATATCACTCATTTGCAAAACATCTCATCGCAGAATGAAAAGCCTACCCTTGTCGAATGACAGCTGACACATTGGATTCAATTAGAGAACAACAAATGAATACCAAAAAAGTTCCTTGAATATATGGAAATTACTCTCAATGGAGAAATAAATCTGTAGAAGAATACAAATCTCAATATCAAAAAGATCCTCATTGTGTTATTAGATTTCGTTCTCATGGAGATGTTACCAAAAAAATTGTTTTTGATGATATCAATAGAGGAGCTATTCATATGACAGACAATTATAACGATAATATTTTGATTAAACAACAAGATTGACTTCCTACATATCATTTGGCACATATCGTTGACGACACACTTATGTGAACAACACATGTTATCAGATGAGAAGAGCGATTGACAAGTGTACCTTGGCATCTACAGCTTTTTGGTGCATTTGATTTGCAAGCACCTACGTATTGCCACCTTCCAAGTATACTCACTTCAGAAAATGGAAAAAAAAGAAAACTAGCCAAAAGAAAAGATCCTGAAGCAAATGTAGCATATCTTTTTGAGCAATGATTTGCTCCGCAAGCAATTATTAATTATCTTATGGCTATTGTTGACTCTAGATACGAAGAATGGTACACGACTCATGTAGAAACTTGAAATACCCCTTATCATGATGCATATAAACAATATACGCTTGAACTTACTGCTATGTCTAGTGCTTGAGCATTATTTGATCTCAAAAAACTAACTCGACGAAACAACAAATACTTATCGTTGCTTTCTCATGAAGAATTGTATACACAAGCATGTCAATGGGCACTAGCATATGACACCAAAGCACACGAGACATTGACTCGCGACGCATCCTTAGCTTTGCAAGCGCTTTCTATGGAAAGACTTACAGATCAAGACCCAAAAAGATTCCACGTGCTAAACGATATAGCAAGTCAGATTGAATTTTTTTATGATGATATTCGAGAAAAAACAAAAAAGAATAGGCCTGACATACCAGAGAGTATAGACTCACAATTGATCGAAAAGTTTGCAGATTTGTACACGCTAGAGCTTGATCTAAGTATGGACAAACAGCAATGGTTTGATCAACTCAAAACACTTGGACAGGCGCTGTGATTTGCAGCAAATAACAAAGAGTTTAAGGAATGAGACTTTCGTGGTAAAATTTGAGATATTGCGATGTTTTTGAGAATACAATTAGCCAACAGTACACAAACTCCGGATCTATATAGTATGATGCAAGTTTTGGGGAAAGAGAAAGTTTTGCAAAGAATAAGAAGTTAGTGCTAATTTTTACCTGATCTGATACATATCAAAAAATTTACATCAATAGCAGATTTATTTGTCGAAAAATGACAAGAACGAAAAAAACATAATTCTACAAAGGTATGAAAACAGATTTCACTTCAAGAACTAAAGGCATGCCTCTTATGAAGCAGTTTTTTGGAAAAGAAAATTATTAAAGTTGAAGACGTCGTTCAATGAAAAATTTCTAAAGTTCTAAAAATATACACAGATACAAACGAAATATTTATTGCTAAGCATTGCGAAACAAATAAATTACTGATTGAGATACAATTAGTCGAACTGATGCGTGAATGTGCCTCAACATCTGCTATATTACTGCCTAAGCAAATTGGTATATTAGAGTTTTTGGATGTTGTGTGTAGTATACAAGAATTTTTGCCAAGTGATTGAAAAGTTGTGTTAAAAGAAACAAATGAAAAAGAACAACAAAATTTAGAATATTTATATTGATTGTTGTGACAGTTTTTGTGAAAGTTACGCTGTGCAAATATAAATACTTATTGATTTGGAGAAATAAAATATATTCAAAAAAACTGACATGCTCATTATACATTATACTGAACCAATGATAATATTGATGAGTATTTTGAAAAAGAGTCCCAAAAACATAATTCTACAAACCCTCAACATCAAGAAGTACTACGTACTTTTCTTCAAAAAAAAGAATTATATACTCACTTTATACAACACAACAATACTTGACATCATGCAACGTCTCATGTTGTATTTTGAGATTTATTTTTTCATAACATTTTACAAAATGTCTATTGAGAAAAAGATACAATCGGCATTATAGACCCAAATCCTTCTTTATCGCCTTCGGACTCAATAGATTTGGGTATGATATTACTCTACACGCTCAATAATAACACCGTAAGCCAACAGACAAAACAGAAAGTGTTATATGCATTTTTTAACTCTTATTTACACACAAAAGTTTTGTATGAAGAGAGTAGGCCAAATACATGAAAAGAAGATTCGAATAATACGTTTTTTGATTTTGAGATGGAGTTGGCGACATTGTTACGAGAATCTGTGATGTGATGACATATCAAAATGCTCAGTAGGTTTTGATCACGAGAAGAGCTAAAACAAGATCCAAATATCATGAACAGTATGTTGCAAGTTCTAAAAAATAGTGATGATATATTTAGCTTATATGAATACGTTTTTTGAAGGACTCTTTTAGAAGATGACCAACAAGATTTATATATAGATGATGAAATGTATTTGCGTAGTTTTATGCAAAACGAAAAACAAAACGAAAAAGAAATGTTAGAACAATTAAAAACATTTATTTTGTGAATAACAATAAAATGAGATGCAAATATTAGAAACATTGAAGGTGAGAGAAAACATTTACTAGATACATTAGATTGCGTACTGTCTTTATACCCAGAAGCAGATATTTCTCTGCAAGTTGCATGACTTTTTCATGATATTGAAAGATCAATGCCTGGAAGAGTACAACGAAAAGATTACCAAAAAACGTGAGATTATGAGTGATATAAACGTGCCCATGCCAATAATAGTGCAAAAATAACGGATAAGATTTTGGCATATTATTGAGTAGATCAATCAACGCGTGATAGGGTATTCTATCTCATAAAATCTCATGAACGAATAGTTGAGAATGATTTTGAACAAAATATATTAGTTACTGCAGATTCACTTTCGTTTTTTAGGTGTAATCTAGCTCGATATCAACAAACACATGCAAAAGAAGATTTGCATAGTAAAGTGACATTTATGTATCAAAGAATGATTTGAAGAGGTAAAACTATGTTAAAAGAGAAACATTGAGCTATTTTGAATGAATTTGGATTACGACCACTAATAGATGCAATAGATAACAAACGTATGAAATAATTGTGAATAGAAAATTTGTTTTTTTTGACAATACCTATATACTATACTAAAAGTAATTTCTTTATTTTAGTATACGTGGTATGGCGATTTCTTTGAGTCAAAAAGCACAAAAAATTGTTCGCATATATGGAGTAGTGTATAATGTAATTTTTGTATGTGGTCTTCCTGTATTAGCTTGTATTATAAGTATAGTACTTATTTTCTTGATGCAATGAAATGTGTCTGCAGAAAGAGAAGCTACCAGAACAGATGAAATTAGACTCACCGAAAAAAGATATGTGCAGGACTTTTTTGGTTTTATGGATGAGTGAGAAAACATAGAATGACTAGATATTGTTATCAAGAAATGACCATTGACTCTCCAAAGCGGACTTGTTCAGTCAGTAGATAATTTTATTACATTCAAATGATTGGTTTTCCCAAAAGAGGTTTCTATTTTTCAAACAGTACCACTCAAAGAAAAATCATATTTTGAGTCGACAAGTTATTCATTGATAGAATTAGAACGTTACTTGGATAATACGATTTTTACAACACAAGAAATAGAATACATAGCAGAACCTAGACCCAAAATTTCTCTCAATGATTTGTGAGTTACAGATTATTTTAATATATCATGTGTCACTGCCAACAAAGTGTTTGATACAATTTGTAATCAATTTGTAGAGGATTTTTTAGAAACGTTTTTTGTCTATGATTTGTCAGTAGATTACAATTGACTTATGCAAGTGTATGAATGAATCAAATCAAATGCAACCTATGCACAAAAGTTTTGTGATGGAGTCACTCGCTATATGAAATACTCAGATGATACCGAGAGTTCGTTAGGAGTTATAGCTAGTTTGTGTTGAGAAGAGTATCATGCAGACTATGATGAATACTCTTCATTTGTAAATATCCAATGAGATCTGACGTGACCAGCAAGTTCACAATTTGCTTTCAATAATCATAACATAAATGCTTACAAACTACTTTCGATACAACAAAAAATCTATCATGAACTTATTAACAAAAGATTTAATCAAGCGCGTATAGATTATTATCTCAAATTTGTAGAAGAGTTGTTGAGAAAAGATACGATTGATCCTTTTTATAAAGACATTATTTATATTTTTAATAACGATCATTTACAAAAACAAATACTTTCAGCACAAATATCGAGTATTATAGCTGACAAAGATACTATCAAAAAGATTGCAGATGATATTAGAAAAGTAAACAAATGAAATGAACTTATAGGGTATAAATGACTTCAAGAGCAAATACATTGAACAGAATTGCAAGCACGTATCAAAAGTACCGAAGAAGAAATACCAGTTTTGTGACCAAATGACAAAAAAGATACTGACACATTGTTGGATCGTTTTGATGCGAGATTCTCGTTTCCATCACTTACAATATTTGAAAAATCATTGACGTGATCTGATGAAACTCTCGTCTATATTCAGTGAAAAATGGCAATAAGATGAAGCGACAAAAAACAACAAAGATATGATATAGAAGTATACTTTGAAGAATACGCATGAAGCTTTGTTGTCAAACAGATCTTTTTCAAAGAAAGTGAAAATCTTTCAAAAGTCTTGAATAATATCTCAAAAGACAATAAGTTGAGTATGGCAAAAATGTATGAGTACATTTGAGAGAACGTTTCTTTGTTTGAAAATGCACAGTCAGATATTACTCTCTGTGACAAAATACAAGCAGAAATCGTGTGAATACAAGAATGTAGCGAAACACAAATACTACTTGAAACAGAATACAATTGAAGTTGATATATCTACACATTAACTCATAACAAGTGAAGTATAGAAAATGTCGCTATTCGTAGCAAAGATACTAATAAACAAATTGGAGATCAGTTTGATATTACAAAAACAAATGAAGAGACTATTATTGCATATATTCAAGCGATGATAGAATATCAACCAGAAAAAGCAAAAGATGTTCGTTTTATGGATTTAGATGAAACAAAAGAATCTGATAGAATTCAGATTGCGAGTGACTTTGCAAAGTATTTGTGAGATGAACCAGAGAGTGTTATGACAAAAAGTGGCGTAACACTTGTAATATTCTCTATAGACAAACAAGACCTTATAGCACAATATGATTTTGCAACAAATACAATTCAAACATTGTTTTTTAGAGAGCTATGAACAAGATTCCCATTCCTAGACTTGAATTTAGTTTTGAGTGAGGAAAATATACAAGATGTAGATTTTTTTAGAGAAGAACTCTTTCTTTTCCTCGACGAAAAAAATCCTGATATTGTAGACCTATATTTGGAGAAAACGGATCAAACTAGAGAAGACGAGGAAGAATAATTGTAAAAAATAATTGATAAATTATGCAAATTTACTTGTAACTAGAGACGATAAACCTATAAAGTTGGTAGTATTTTTTATACTATCAATACACTTATGAAAAAATGATTATGATTTTTCGCTCTGTTTGTTGTAGCGATGATGCTCGTCTTAGTTAATTATCAAAGTTTTTTTTCTTGAGACGGACCTATAGAACAAATTGTAAGCTCAAAAGATATATCTTTGAATGAATTTATACAAGAATACAACGATTGACGTTTTGATAAGATTATAGAAAAAGATCTAAGTATTCTCGAGTGATATGAAAAAACATCCAAGACTGGGTCAGTTTCTCTTCTTTCGTTTAGAAAAAATGCAGAGATAATTTATTATAATAAATACACAACTCAAAAATCAATCCAATCTAGCTTATCTGATTTGTGAATTTCGTATACATGAAGTGTTTCTATTGAAACAGTATATACAAACCAAGGATTTATCTCGTTTTTTATGGAGCATATATTGCCAATTTTATTGATTTTGTGAGCACTGATACTTGTATTCAAATTTTTCTGACCAAAGTGATGAGGTTTTCCATTTTCAGTTAAAGCATGAAAACTCAATACTAAAAAAGATATAAACACAAAATTCTCTGATATAGCATGAATGTGAGAAGTTAAAGATGAACTTATTGAGATTATCGACTTTCTCAAAAATCCAAAAAAATACCAAGATGTCGGAGCAAGACCTCCAAAATGAATACTACTGCATTGAGTACCTTGATCATGAAAAACATTGTTAGCAAAAGCAGTTGCGTGAGAAGCGAAGGCTTCATTCTTTTCTGCATCGTGATCAGAATTTATGGAAATGCTCGTTTGAATGTGAGCGGCTAAAGTAAGAGAATTGTTTGCAAAAGCAAAAGCAGCATCACCGTCTATTATCTTTATTGATGAAATTGACGCTATTGGTAAAAGAAGAGGGTGAGGATATTCTGGATGACACCAAGAACAAGAACAAACACTTAATCAAATCTTGACTGAAATGGATTGATTTGAAACAGATACAAGTGTTATTGTTATTGCAGCTACAAATAGACCAGATACGTTGGACCCAGCATTGCTAAGGTCTTGAAGATTTGATAGAAAAATTATGGTATGAACACCAACACTTGATGAAAGAGTTCTAATTTTAGAATATTATCTCAAAAATAAAAAAATTGTACCTGACCTAGATTTGAAGTCATTAGCTAAAAGAATGTCTGGTTTTGTTTGAGCGGATTTAGAGAATATTGTAAATGAAGCAGCTTTGAAAATAGCAAAAGATTGAAGAAAAGTTATTACTCAAGATGACTTTGAGTATGCATTTGAAAAAGTACTTATGTGACCAGAAAAGAAAATTAAAACAATGAATGAAAAAGAAAGAAAGATTGTTGCATATCATGAATTATGACATGCCATCACAGCATACACATTACCAGAGTCCGACCCAGTAGAAAAGATCTCAATAGTCTCTAGATGACAAGCATTATGAGTAACATGGACACTTCCACAAGAAGATACGTATTTGTATTCTAAAGCGAAATTCCTTGATGAATTAGTTAAATTATTGTGATGAAGGGCAGCTGAGGAGTTGTTTTTCTGAAAGGAGGCAATCACGACATGAGCTTCAAATGATTTTATGAAATCAACTGCAATTGCGCGTGATATGATTCTCAAATATGGTATGGATGAAGAAATGTGACAAATTCTCTATCTTAACCAAGATCAAGATGATTATAACTGACATTTTCGTCGATATAGTGATACAACGGCAGAACTTGCTGATCAAAAGATAAAGGATCTCATCAAAACTGCATATATAAAAGCCAAAAAAATTCTAGAGAATAATAGTGATTTGATTCATGTAATGGCTGAAATATTGCTAGAAAAAGAATATATTAATAGAACTGAATTTGAAGAAATGATGCCAGATATTACAAAAGCGCAAGAGCATCTAGAAAGATTGAGACGTGAAAGAAAAGAACTAGAAAAAAAGAACCAAAAAGAAGAAACAGAAAAAGAAAAAACAGAAAAAGAAAAAACAGAAAAAGAAAAGACTACATCCACAAAAAAATAACAACGTACTTTTAATAAAAAAATATTTACATGTCCTCAGTACTTGAACAAACATACAATTATAAAGAAAAAGTCTTAGAGAAATTATTTAGTAGTGTAGAATACATTAAAACATCATTAGCAATATTATTAGATAAAAAAGTTGTCCAAAAAAATCAACCAATAGAGAATGAAGACACATTCTGAGTAGATTTATATCTAATAAACAACTCTTCACCCATAGTAAGAGAAATAGCTAAAGATGAAATTGCAAGAAGAAAAAAAAATAGAGAAATATTAGATGCATTTTTTAATACGTAATATATTCAACTGAATACCATGCCTGAACCTAAGTTATATTTTTGAGATATGGTTATGAACTATATCAATAAAGTATATCCTTGATATGACACATTTTGTCTCAAAAAGAGTATTGAAAATAATATATGAGAATTTGATGAAGTATTTCGTGATTTACGAAAAATCCACAAGTATAAAGAAAGATACGATTTGCATCGAGCGATGAAAAATGCAAACAAAGAATTTGAACGCCTTTTGAGTAAAATCTTTAAAACACAAGTTGCTCCTAGAGCAGAACATCTTCATAAACAGCTTACAAAAATCAGTGAAGAATCTAATCAATCAATGATATTTGATACAAAATTGTTTGAAAAAATTGCCAAAAAAAGACAACAAACTTTTACACTAAAAAGAAGATATTTTAGATTACTTTCTATTGCAGTAGATTTTATTGATATTATCTTGTCTGCATTTGTAGTTATGTTAGTAACAATGATATTTCACGTTGAAGAATGAACATTTTGATCTATCTATATGTCATTATTGTTTCTGTTTTTGATTGCAGTACTCAAAGTTACTCTTGATAGATTTTGGATTCAACCCATTGTCGATAGATTATGACGAAAGATGTATATCAATAGTATCAAAAGACTCAAAAGCACATTGGCAAAATACGAAGCTGTCTCAATTATTATGACGGATTCTATTATGAACCAAGATCCACCTACAAAAACCGTAGAACTTCTCCACAGGTGAGTTATGTTTGTCAAAAAGTAGACTGTTTATTTATACAAAATCTATGTCAACGAAACTGATTGTATGATTATGAAATCCGTGAAAAAAATATCAAGACACAAGACATAATATATGATTTATTGTCCTTGAGCTTTTATATAAATTTTATACTTGACAAAAATTTTCTCCTTCCAAGAAATTTGAATGATTGTTTTCAGAATCTCATACTAATTGACACAAGATTTTGTGGATTGAGCCTCAGACGTACATGAATCTATCTGGTACGTGCGTTCAGTCAGTCGCAAATTTTTATACTATTGCTATAGAAAACATTTTGGTATTGCATGATGAAATAGATTTCCCTACTGCACAAATAAAATACAAAGTTTGATGATGAGCAGCAGGACACAATTGACTCAAAGATATCATAAAAAAATTGTGACCTGACTTTAGAAGAATAAGAATAGGCGTTGATAGACCAATACACAATGCTATGTCAGTCGCTGATTATGTTTTATCAAATCTGACGAATGTTGAACTAGACGAAATTTCCTCAAAGTTTGACCTTATACAATGATATGTTGATCAGTTTTTGCAAGAAGTTTAATTTAGAGTTTTGATCATATATGTTCATTCTAGCGCAAATCATTGTTTTGCATAATATTGCCTTACTCACACTCAAGAAATAACTGACAAACGAGTATATGTATTGTATGCCGCTATACTTTCTGCAACCAATAAAAGTTGTTTTCAAAATCAAGCATGTTGAACACGAGATGTTGATTCTCATGTGATGGCTTTGGTTTTTAGTCAAGCAACTGTTCCGTATACGTGAAGTTCTCTAACGAGTCATGTATTTTTCCCAAGTCATTCTCGATCAATAGCCTGATCTTTTTTGGGCAAACACAATCTCAAAAATCAATAAACATACCCCAATTCATCTTCAAAACTTATGAAATAGTCTTGTCAAACACTACTGTCATATGATCTGATAACCAAAACATATAAATTAGACTTTTGATGTCTATGTCTAATCTCTCTACTTCTTGTATCAAGTGAGACAAAATATCTTTGAGCGTCAACTCAAACTACTGCACTATTCTCCATCATATCTTGAATATGTTTTTTGCTCTCATTAATATCTGATTGCAAATATTTTTCTGGATTATGTAAAAAATTCTCTATTGACGAAGGTTGAATAATTGTAGTACAAAAGTCAGTTGTTTTTCCATTTTGAGGAGAAATATAGAGTCTTTTGTAAAGATGAGAGCGTAAATCTTGATCAAGATCAATTGCTTTTTGCAACGTTTGATGAGTAAGTTGGGCAAGATTCGTTATATTTGATCCAGCAGCAATTTCTGTAGACGGAATATCTCTAATTAGTCTTTTGATACGAGTATATGGTGGAATAATTTCAAAAAAAGTTTCTCTGACAAGATCTTGTATATATTGCGTACTAATTGGTGTATATTTTCACTGTTTGTATAGGTCGTATAATTCTGTTTGTGGAATAACTGACGTTGGATAAAACTTTATTTCATCTGGGAAAAAGTGAGGATCTGTATAGATATCAACAAAAGTTTTTAGATCTTTTTGGTATGTCGATGTGTACAGTCATGGCATAATATGGATAGAAAATTTGAATCCATATTGTCTAAGTCTATGAAGTCATACACGATATTGAGACACAGTGTTGTCTCTTTTATTAGCTTCCAAAACTTCATCATCAGTGGATTGAATTCCAATTTCTAATCTTGTGACTCACATCTCTCTCCACATACGACAATTGGTGTCAGTAATATATTCTGGCCTCGTTTCGACAGTAAGTCCGATAACTCTATTGCTAGCAGTTTCATTTGTTTTAATTTCTTTGCGGAAATCACCACATCCATGCAAAAGTTGCTGCCCTAGCGCAGTATCAAACATTCATTCTTTATCTACTTTGTTTCTAAATTTTTCTGGTTCTTTATCAAAATCTTTAAACTCTTGTTTAAAATCTTTGATACTTTTACCATGTCGATTTTGCTGTTCCAAATGTTCTCGGTACGTTTCAAACGTATTGCAAGCATAGTATAATTTTGCAATAAATTCTTTTTTGTACTGATCTGGATATACATCTCGGGTTCATCACAAAACTATCAACTCAATTTTGTCTGTTTTGTGCCCTGTAGCTCTCAATGATCTCATTCTGTTGTATACTTGTTTGATAGGATCAAACTGGTTTAAATATGCTCTCATAGCTCATGGCTCAGTTTTAATATAACTTTTGGGCATAGTCGGATCGTTAGGACAGAAAATACACGTTCCTGGACACCAAAAGGGTTTTGTTAATACTTGCACCGCAACTATACCAGATTCGGATCTGATTCACCTTTTTTGTAATAATTTTTCTATAAAACTGTTAGTTTCAATAGCTCATTGTTTACACAAGGTACGATAGACCTGCAATAATTGTGCATGGGATGGCACATCAGAAAGTTTATGTTCGCGTGCATAATCTCTTTTTATGTCTTTGAGTCAATTTTGATCCAAGGTTTCTAAGTCGAGGGAATATAATGACAATATAATATCTTGGTACATACAATCAAAACTAAGTAAACATAAAAAATATATACTATTAATGTACAAAAGCAAGCAATTTAACTTCAAAAAAGCAATGATAATACTTAGTTATCTTCTTGTAATTTTATTTTGAATATTTATACATACAATGATTTACCTACCACAAACAAAAAACTATATGGACATGGAAAAACTATTTGGAAGTAAAGCAAAAGTAGACATACTCAAATATCTTCTCTTCAAAAGACAATGAATTTCAATGAGAGCGTTAGAGTGAGATTTAGAACGAACATTTCCAGCAATAAAAAAGCAAATCGACTCTTTGCTTATTGCATGAGTCTTAGACATAGATAAATCAAAACTTAAATGGTCAATTACTCTTAATGAATGATTTTCTCGCTATATAAAGGGAGTATTTATGTATGCACTTGTCAAAGATATTCAAAACCTCACACAACAAATACCATGACTGATTCATCAGCATTTTTTTTGAAAAACTTTTGGTTGAAATTTGGATATGGATGTCGTACTAATATATGACGCAGATCAAAAAAAAAAAATAGACTGACTCAAAAAAAGTCTGAGCGATATCTTCAAGAATTATTTTATAGATCAAGTTGCGCTTACAACTATGTCTCACACAGAACGAGAGCAACGTTATAGACTTGCAGATAAGTTTGTATTAACTATTCTCAGGGAGAAAAAAGAATTTTAATTTATGAATTCATATGACAAAAAAATCATATATCTCTATTTCGTATGATTTTGAAATGCAGTTTTTTACAGAACAAATGCTTGCATATTTTTCTGATGTTTCTGATTTGGTCAAAAAAGTGTGTGAGATTATTCCCTCTACTGGTTTACAAGGTTTTTTGTTACCATATGATCATTATTTGTATGTAGGAGATTTGCTTGCATTTTTTTCTTGACTTGCTCACCATACGCATAATCATGACAAAACATATGTAATTTGTATGTTTGAAGATTGTGATGAAGACCTTATTTTGACAGATGCACTGGCAACCTCTCCAGTACTATGACGCCACATACCCATACATACACAGATGTCAGATGATTTTTTGGCAACATTTATAAAAAAAAAGTTTAAAACACATATTGATAACTCATATTTCAAAAAGCATACGCTCTTGGGTTTATATTTGCCATTTATGAGGTTGGTTCTCACGTGACTCAAAATTGTACCTATTATCATTAAAAATTCACTTACCAAAAAAAAACAAGAAACGCTTTTGCAAGTGTTTGGCGAACAAAAAGACACTGTTGTACTCTTCCCATGAAATTTTCAATACTCATCGTGAAATATTACACAAGCAGACTACAAAAAGATTGTCACAAAATTAATAAAAACAAAAGCTGTCTCTGACAAAAAACTATATGATTATACATCAATCTCCCTATTTACACAATTTGCTATGCAGCAAAAACTACCTATTTATGACTTTTTTTACACTAGTAATGAACAGTATATTGGTATGTGAGATACACGCGCAGTTTATTGATTACTTTGATTTTAATACTTTTATGTAGATATGAATATTCGTAACTTTTGTATTATAGCACATATTGACCATTGAAAGTCTACGCTTGCAGATAGGATGTTGGAAATAACAGGAACTGTAAGAAAAGTTTGACACTGACAAATGCTTGATACAATGGAATTAGAACAAGAAAGGTGAATTACTATCAAACTAACTCCTGCAAGAATGCATCGAAAAGGGTATGAATTCAATCTTATTGATACACCATGACATGCTGATTTTCAATATGAAGTTTCTCGCTCACTCGCAGCAGTTGAATGAGTAATTTTGTTGATTGATGCTTCACAAGGAATACAGGCACAAACACTTTCTACGTTATACATGGCTATGGATTTGAATTTGGAAATAATTCCCGTACTAAACAAAATTGACCTTCCAGCAGCTGATCCACAAAGAGTATGAGCAGAAATAGAAAATTTGTTGTGAATTCCACAAGAAGACATTATTTGAATATCAGCAAAAACTTGAGTTAATGTTGATAAGGTATTAGACCGTATCATCTCTCATATCCCAGAACCAAAAACGTACCCTACAGACGAAATAAATACAGCTTTGATTTTTGATAGTGTTTATGATCAGTACAAATGAGTAGTTGTATATGTCAAAGTCATACAAGGATCGTTTTCAAAGTGAGATGCAGCACATTTGGTCTATACTCAAACCGAAATGACGCCTACAGAAGTTGGTTTTCTTTCTCCTGTGTATAATCCTGACAAAAAGCTTTCTAGCTGACAAATCTGATATATTGTTACGGGAAAAAAATCAGTAAGAGATGCGAAAATTTGAGATACGATTCTTCTTAAAAAATGACTCATCAAACAAGAATTTGATAATCTTGACCTTACAAAATATGCTGTTGCTTGATTTAAAAAAGCACTTCCTTTTGTCTTTGCTGGAGTATATCCTCTTGAGTCATCTGATTATGACAAACTCAAAGAGAGTTTTGCAAAATTGGTCTTGAATGATAGTGCTATTGAATTTACTCACGAAAATTCAAAAGCATTAGGATTTGGATTTCGTTCGGGTTTTTTGTGAATGTTACATATGGATATTATCAAAGAAAGACTTGAAAGAGAATATGATATGGAAACTATTTTCACAACTCCAACAGTATCATATCTTGTCAAAAGTAAAAGTTTGAGTTTAGATATTATCAAAGAGTGAAAAAACATTGCTGACTTGCTCGAGACGTGATTACGAAAGTATGTTCTTTTTCACGAGACACAGCAAAAATCTGAATTGGAGTTAAAAGAGGATATTTTGTCACAACACGAAAAAACATTACAACCGTGGATTGTTGTTAGATCTTGAGCAGATATGATAGACAAATGACTCATCGAAGAGTTACATGAACCGTATGCAGATGTAGAAATTGTGTGACCAGAATGATTTGCTTGAAATATAATGGCTCAATGCCAAGAATACAGATGACAATTGTTACACATGGAACATCTCGATCAAACAAGAGTTATACGAAAATACGCGATGCCACTATGAGAAATAATTATAGACTTTTATGACAGACTCAAATCAGCTACAAAATGATTTGCAACTATGCATTATGAGTTCAAAAATTACCAACCTGCAGATCTCGTCAAACTTGATGTTTTTATCAACTGAGAAATAGTTGAAGCTTTTAGTCTTGTCGTACACAAAGATAAAGCATATTATGTATGAAGAGATCTTGTCTCAAGACTCAAAACACTTATTCCAAAGCACATGTTTACAATACCAATTCAAGCATGAATCTGAACCAAAATAATAGCGAGAGAAACAATTTGAGCAATGAGAAAAGACGTGATAGCCAAATGTTACGGTTGAGATATTTCACGTAAAAAGAAACTACTAAAAAAACAAAAAGAATGAAAAAAGAAGATGAAGGCTATGTGAAATGTTAATGTCCCTTCTGATGTATTCATCAAGATGGTGACGAGGGAAAATTAATAACCTAATAAACAGAATCTTCTCTTCTCGTCTTTTCTTCTAAGATCTTCATAAAAGATCTATACGATTCTTCATTATCAAATCACTCACCATCAAAAACAAAGTGTTTTTCTGCAGAAATTCATCAATAATCTTTTCTTGTATGATTTGTAAAAATGTAATATTCGGTTGAATCTCTTAGACGGTATTTTCTACCAAAAATGTTCAATTTTGACGTTAAAGTTCTTTTTAGAACATCAACGTATGGTATAGTACAAAGAGTAAATTTGTCTTTATCTACATATGTAAATGAAATTTTTGTATCACTAAATATGATCTCAGTTTTTTTTGGAAAAGCGTTTTGTGGATTATTTTTTTCCATTTTGTACTCTACGCTATATTGCCAACAAATAAAAACAATAACCCATATACTAAAAAAGATCATTAAAACTATCGCCCAAATGTCTCATATAAAAACAGCACAAACAGAGAGAAATACACAAACAAAAATTAATAACACTCTTAAAATCCAAGTTGTTTGAGTACGACCAAATGTGTAAGAAAATGTATTCATACAAAAATACTGACTAATAATTAAATACAGACTAAATTGGTGATTTAACTTTTTTTATATTCAAGCTCGTCTTTTCTTCTAGTGTTTCTATAAATGATGTATAGAAACCATGATCAAAACTACTTCTTAAAAAATGAAAGTACTTCTCGGACGATGCTCATCAATAGTCAGATCTAGTTTTTGTTGTAGTTATAGTATAACAAGGCTTATATCTAGTATACAAATTTTTATAACTATTCAATATATCTGTATAAGGAACATCGCATGAATAAAATTTTGCATTTTTGATAGTAGTAAATGATATATATGTATCATAAAAAGTAATGTCTGTTCTGTTACGATATGTCTCTAAATTGTTTATTTCTTTAATTTTATGTTCTTTATAAAACTTCCGTAAATCAATTAAAAGTGCAAAAAGTGCAAAAATCAAACACATAAAAAATGCTTCTAAATTTCACTGATTAAAATAATAAATTGCAAGTAGTATACTGAAAAATACTAGCGATATATTTATCAACCATTCAAGAGTTGAAACACCAAATGTATATACAAAACGTGCATTTTTCTCTTCCATAAAAAATTACTCCAAATAAAAAACAGTAACAAAAATTTATAGGGACTCCAATTCATCTTCTGGCAAAATCCACCATTTTTGTTCGACAGGATGTCGAGCGTAGATAAATGTTTGATCTGAAGTATTGAGAGGATACTCGAATCACACATCAGTTATATATCAAGCTTGTGTTCCCAATGCCAATAATGAACAAGAAATATCTCATCAAACTGTTGTTTGCTTGGTTTGACATTCTATTTGTCTTTTCTCAATCTCATTTGCAATCAATCATTGAGTTTGCATACAATTGTAGTCTTGAAAACAAAATGTACTTTGTGATGTATCTACAGCATCTGCTGTTGTTTGTATAATATCCAAACTATATGACATAATTGCTTTTTTTAGAAATATATCTTGTTCTTTTTGGGTTTGTGTACCAGACTTTTGTGCTGCCAAAAATTTATCAAACCAAAGCTGTGCGCTTTTTAGATAATATCCTCATTGTCATAACACAATCGCTGGCATCTGACTTGCAACAGGAGCTGGATCGTGATCAAAAGCAGTGACTCTATACATGTCTGCTGCTTTTTGTGCATTTTGAATATAGTGAAAGTACGTAAATGCTAGGTGATATGGAAGATCTCAATTTGTACATGGATCAACAACTGTACGATTTTTATAGATTTTGACTGCTTCACGAGCAAACGTTTCATCATCTAAGCCAAGTATTGTCGCAATTTTTTTATCATCACAGATATATTTTATTCACTTTTCTCAAAGTTGTATCGTTTGTACCCGAGAAGATGTTTTTATTGCTTCATCAACGGTCGAAAGTCTTTGAATAGGTCATAATACTTGAGCAAATACGTAAGGAGCAGTCCATAATGGAGAAATATTTGTTATAGTGTCCAATACTTCAACAAAAAACAAAACATGCTCTCTAGACAATGTTTTTCAAACATATTGAATATGTTGCATCCATTGCAGATCAATAACAAATTCTTGGTGTGGAAACAATGGACAGGGCATAGAATTATTTGTTAAGCAAGAGGACTGAAAATCTCAAACAAAATCACTTGCAAAGATATACAATGGTTGATTTGTTTCAGTTCATAATGTTTGCACAAAACTATGTGGAAAATACTTTTCCGCATCAATTCATTGTATAGAAACAGTTGTAGGATCAAAAAGCAGTATTTTGATGATACTAATAACAAAACCAGCACAGATAAGAAGACATCCTATAAAAGAAATCTTTATATAATCCTTGGTCATACAGTTTGGTTCAAATAAAAAATTCTAGACTGAACATCCAAGAGATGCAAAGTAGTTTTTTATAACTTCGTGGAGTTTTTTGTAGCTTGTGATACTTGCAATTTCTATTTTGCATTCTTTGCTTCACGTCAACGTCTTGAGATAACTAAATACGTGTTTTCTAAACTCAACTGGACAATAAAGCTCTTCACACTCCTGGTCAGTCATATTTTTTTCTCTCAAGATAAGCTCGTGAGAAGTAGGCATAGGAAACAAATAAGTTTCTGGATTATCTGCGCCATGCATCACATGATCTTGGACATAAAGCTCGTATCATGCAAACATTTCCAAGTGTTTTTTGATAACATCATAACGGTCTTGCGGTGTAGGTTCATGCGGGACAAAAATCCACGGATTTCAAATTGCAGCTTGCGCAACCATAACTCAATCTAGATTTCAGAGTTTATCAAGACAATCTTCATAACTTGTAAGTCCTCAATTTCACAAAAAAAGACATTCCTGACGAATTGTACGTTTGAGTTCATACATCTCTTCTCGTCTAACAAATCCAGAATGAGATTGTTTGAACGTTCTCCCATGCACACTTATAATATCACAAAATTCACTTGCATCAACAATAAATTGCATTTGTTCTTGAATATCCTCTTCAAAAAGTCAAATTCTCGTTTTTATGGTAAATTTTTTGGAGCTAATATCTCTCAATCTTTTGATTATGTCTAGGGTTTTTTGTTTATCCTTCATCATTAACGCTCATGCTTCGCATTTCATAATTCTTGGAGATGGACATCAAATATTGAGCTCAACTCCCAAAAAGTCAGGATATTTTTTGTCAATATCTTGTGCAGTTTGACACAAACTTTCTGCTTGTCATCAGTAGATTTGGGCGTAAGGTGTCGCTTGATCTGTACAATAAATCAAGTGTTTAACTAACCTTTGAGGTTGCCTGATATATCAATCTGCGCTCATAAATTCAGTTCGAAGTCATAGGGTATGATCAGGATTTTTGTTGTACGTATCAAAAACCCACTGCGTAATATAACGATACACACAATCGGTGAATCAATCCATTGGAGCTAATCACAAAATCATCGAAAAAAATAAGACATAAAAACAAAAAATAAACCTGGAAAAGTATCTCTACATATTATAATAAAATCTATTGTATTGGGCGCCAAATGCAATAAATTTATGGTATTATTTTATATACAATATTTTATGTATATTTATAGTTTTGAAAGACATGCATGACATGATAAAGTATTCTTTGTTGATATACCATCTTCTGAGTATACTTGAAAATCTCTATCTGCAGGAGACTTGATATCGATTGATGAACAACTTTGTCTTGTGCTTTGAGATATTGTTTCTTTTGTAGAACAGTATGTGTATGCATGGGAATCGCCCAAAAATATAGAACTTATTCTTGGTTCTTGCCTTGCTCAGCAAACAATTGAATGTCTTCATCGAATGACATATTATCGATATACTCAATACAAAAAAATTATACCAATGTTTCTTACGCAGTCATTTACAACGTATTTTCGTCTTTTCAAAAAACGCAAAACATCAAAACTTTTTCATGTACCACTGTTATGGCATGCGTGAGTATTTTGAAAGGATAATACACAAAACACACAAAAAGATACCACAAAAAATATCTGACAGCATTTGATAGTTTTTCCTAATGCTTGGTCATTACATACATCTTTGTTGGGTATAGAAGATGTGTCTTTATACAAACAGCTTCCTAGTACAGACAGGCAAAAAATTGCATCCTGCAATAGCGTACGTACATGAAGGTTTACAACGTATGCTTGTACATTTGGTAATATGTTTGTTGATCGAGTAGATTTGCAAAGTATAACCTGTGTCGATAGTCATATGCGGTATTATGCATCGCAACAAGATCCTAGGTACAAAGTTGTGACTGTTTTAGAAGAATTTGCTCGTATTCATAAAGCAACATTACACTGTACTTCTTTATAAACCCATACAATCCAACAAAAGTGTAGTTTTGAGAAAATGTAAAGTCATCACTTGAAAAGCAAAAGCAAATACGTATACATATTTTATGACCTATACAAAAAAGGTCGATTTTTTATAAAAAAAAGAAACATGACAGAAGCATTAGATCAAAGAGAAGAAGATCAAAAACTAGAAAAAAACAACCTATTTGTAGGAAATCTAGATGGACGTATTAGACGACGACATCTCAAAGAGTTTTTTAGTCAGTTTGGTGAAGTAGTATTTACAAAAGTAGCATTTAACAAAGAAACTCGTAGAAGTAGATGATTTGGTTTTGTTATCTTCAAAGAAGATCAAGACGCACAAAGAGCATATCAACAAGCAAATGGTGCAGTAGTAGTCGCTACAGACAAAGATGGTAATGAAATATCTTTCGAAGAAAGACAAATTCGTTGTGAGTTTGCTGTAGAAAGAGAAGACTGAGAACCTATGTGAGAATAGGTATGTACAAAAAGTACTCATCAAACATGAACTAAAAAAAACTAAAAAACATGAGACTATTCTCATGTTTTTTTTAAATTGTATAATTTAATATACTATTTAGCCCATATTTGCAACTTTCATAAGTGTCTGCACATTTTTGTGATCTATACTTCAACCAGCAGCTTTCTCTTCAACATATTCCTCAAAAGTTGTAGTTTCAGGTGGTGTCTTATCATCTTGAAAAGAAATTACTCAGATAGCAACATTATTCATTTGCATTATATTAAAAAGAAAGAATGGATTGTGAGTCACTACAAAAAGTTGTTTTCCAAGTTTTGTAATTTTGACAATATATTCTAAAAGTAACGTGCGATTAGCATCATCTAAATGATTGTCCACCTCGTCCAAAATTAAAACATCAGGTGTTTTTTCAGGTTCTGTCATATATTTATTCATAACTCACATTATATATTGTCATGAAGAAACCTTTGATAAGTCTTCATGTCTCAAATCTTTATAATCTTTGTCTGATGTGTGAGTTGCTTGTATGAGTACGCTATTTTTTTTATCAAAGGCATCTTTACCTGCCAATGGTTTTATTTGTGGTTGTTTGCTATTTATAAGGTTTATTGATAAATCTTGTATAAAGTTTCACTTACTATCATAAAAATCCAATAATTTTGAATTAGTTTCTCATAATTTAGTTATATCTGTTGGACGAAATGCTAAAAAGCTTTTTCTTTTCTCGTACATTCACTCGGCCAAAACTGATTTTCAGCTACCATTATTTCATAAAACAGCAGTAATTTGATTACTCACGTGTAGCTCTAATCAAGCTTGTAAAGAACCTACATCTACAAACTCTTTTTTTCTTCAAAAAAAATCTTCAGATTGTTTTGGATTTAGCCTATTTTTGATATAAACTGTGGCTCATTATTAGACATTACCTTTACAAAAAAAAAGTAAATACATTATTACTATTATTTAATTATAAATAATAAAATGTCAATACATTTATTATTTCTAGATTTTAATCTACAGGCAAAAAACTATCTGGAATAATATGCTCATCATACCATCTAAAGTATTCTTGCTCCAACGCATCAAAATATATAGTATCTTTATTTTTCATAGATTCTTGCACAAACATATCTAGAATAACTGGTAGAGGAGTATCCTTATTCTGATAAAGTGTAAGGCATTTGTACATCGCAAGCGATACTTCCTCCGGTGTTCATACGCACTCGAGAGGCTTTATTGCTTTGATTCACAAAAGTTCTTTAAATAAATCAGCAAGTCACTCATTTGCAAACAAATCTTCTCAAAAAATATCGAGCATCTGTTGGTGTGTGATGTATGGTCTCAACATAGCAAAAACGAACGCACATTTTGGACATGCACAACATCGTCTCTTAGTCGTGGATTTTGTCAGAAGAAAATTTTTGTTACAACTACTTGCTTTTGTAAAATAGTGTGGATATTGAGCAAATTGTTTTGCAATTGCGATTTCGTACCATCATCTCAATAAACTAAAGTATGAAACCCCCGACACAACATATGTACTTGTATATGCTTTAAATCATTGTTCAAACTCCAACGATTTTGAGTACTGGTGATTTACCTCAAATCATTTTCGAGTTGTATTCCCATAATTTGCACTTTTCTCATTCGACAAAACTATCCGTTTATAATCATACAGATACGCAACAACCAAACTTGCAAAAGCAATCAGTCATGTAATAGAAACGTGTCAGTTATAGTATCACGCATCATTCATTTCAAATAATACCGGATCTATAGTTCTTTTGACAACAAGCCAGTTGGTATCAGAATTTTGGCAAATGACATCTGCAACACTTTTGTGCAAAATGTATGCTTTACCAAACGTAAATATATCAAAATCAATATGCTTTTTTTTGCAAATTTCTACTGAAACACAGCTATCTTTTCATCAACCAATAGGGACTAATGCACGTGATCTTGGTTTATGGCGTACAGGCGTATGTGTCAGAGAACTTTGAGATTGAAAAACACACAAATCTTTTGGGTCCAATTTGTTAACAAAAAAGAATTCTGACAAGCTGTGACGGTAAAAATTTGTTCGGTGGTCTGATTGTTCTTGTGAGAGATATCAGGTATGAACGACAATCGTTTTGGTGGGAAATGCTTTATAGTAGCTTGCACCAAATGCCAAGGCTGTATGAAAAAGAAGTGAAACGACATCCTGTTTCTCAACATAAGACTGAACCTCGAAATCTGGATGAGAAAAATCAATAACTTCTTCAAAATGTTTTTTGTTGTCAAAGTCATATTGAAAACGGGCAGTACACGTTTGTGTATCCCAAGTATATCATCTAATATTAAATGTGGTGAATTGCTGCATAGACCAGATGTTGAAATTATGAAATACTTATGTATAGTTTTTTGTATGTTCAAAGACAAGCACAATATAGCAATCCTATGATATGGCAAAGAGTGACAGGCAACTTTGCGTTTTTTGCTCAAACACAAAATAGCTCCCGATCGCATTACTATACTTGATGGCTGAAATATTTCGCAAGAGAATAGTGATTTTTTGTCAAAAAAACGTATTGCTATCATATCAGGATCCTGATATTTGGATCAGATCGATACGTACGATATCATTATCAAAAGTCCTGGAATTTCTCCTTATACACACAATCTTTCTCACTTAGCACATAAAATCACCTCTCAAACTCAAATCTTTTTTGATCTCTATACGTGACCCGTTATTGCAGTTACCGCTACCAAATGAAAATCCACGATTTGTTCTTTGCTACACGCTGCACTTCAAAACCAATGATATAAAACCCTGTTGGTTGGAAATATTGGACAACCTGTGTTAGACATTTTAGATCCACATGACACTACTACAGTGTATGATTATATTGTGTATGAAATTTCTAGTTATATGCTGGATGGTCTTCGCAAACACAACTTGATAAGCGTACTTGGTAATATGTATCAAGATCATATTGATCGACATGGAAGTGTAGAAGCATACCACAATGCCAAAAAAAATATTCTGACCAATAGTACGTATTGTCTTGTTCATCAGAGTATAAAGCAAGATATTGTACGTCAATTTCCAGATATACAATGTATCTGATACTGAACATGATCTGACTTTTGATTTGATAATAGTAACTTTTTGAGTCATTGATTAGCAAAAACACCTACCAAAGATGTACGTTTGCTATGAGATCATAACAAAGAAAATATATCTTGTTTATTTGCACTTGCATCAATCATTCCACTCGATGATCAAGTACTTACAACAACTATCCAAAAATTTGTCTGATTAGATCATAGATTGCAATATATCTGAACATATCAAGATATTCTTTTTTATGATGATGCAATTTCTACCACACCTCAAAGTACAATACAAGCAATCAATGCACTACCTCAAACACAAACAATTTTTTTGTGATGAACAGACAGAGGATATGATTTTACATCATTGGTTGAGTGTATACGTACATCAGCTATCAAAAACATAGTTTTGTTTCCTGAGACATGAAAGCGTCTGATACATTTTTTTGAAAAAAGTCATAGGATATTATCTACATCATCTATGCAAGAGGCAATTGCCTTTGCGTATCGCACCACAACAGCATGATGAGTTTGTTTATTGTCGTGTGCATCTCCGAGTTATAGTTTGCGAAAAAACTTTGAAGAAAAATGAAATCAGTTTGCTCATTATGCAAGAGAATTTAAACCATAATACTCCAATATATTCTTGTATTTTTTATACGTTTATTTGTTATTATGAAGTTATTATCTCGTATTATTTTGATTATTTTTTTATTTTGTTTCGTGCTTACTACACATACGACACAACCCGTATATGCGCAAGATACCCTTCTTCCAAACTCAACGGTTCAAACCAAAGTACGTCGTTCAATCGATGAAAAAACATATGAATTGTCACAAAGATTTGTAGAGAATGATGATAAATGACAATGATTCTTACAACGTATTTCTGACAAACTCAATGAAATACATCCTGATGTCAGAGAGCAAAACAAACGAATTGTCGAGTATTATATAACATCACTTCAAAGACGTTTAGATGAGATTGTTGAACTAGAACGTCAAGCCCTCGCGGTTGAAGCTCATGGATTTGCTACTAAGCTAGATATGCAAAGTATACAAACAACACGATTAGATCGACTAAATACAGAAAGACTTGCATACAATAGGCCACAAGTAGTACTAGATGAAACTCTTAACTTCACTGCACAAGAACGAGCAACGACCCTTGCAACAAGAAACGAATGAGTAGCAAGTCCAAATGTGTACAAAGTACATCTTAGAAACCCTTGAGATTGATTTTATAATTTTGATGCAATTTGACGTTGGTTTGCATCTTATGGTGTCACACCAGACAAACGCTCTTGAGTTTTGTATTCAGAGTGAGTATGATATGAATATATGCGCTGCCCAGAAACATGAGATTGTACCCAAACTGTTATCAACGAAATCAAACAAACGCGAGACTTTTTTATGGCAGAAAAACCATACAATGGTGTGCACTATAGAGCAATGATGCAAAGATGATACAAAAAAATATGAGTATGAGTAGCATATGATGGTAAAAGATATCGACTCGTTATTCATTATACAACCTAAAGATAAACAACATATTCAAAATATTTTATAAAAAAAATCATTATGTGAAACAAAAAAACAACATGTATGGAATATGCACTCTATTACCTCCATCGTGTACCAAAAACAGAAAGCGAACTTGAACGCAAACTGTTGCAAAAATGATATAGCGAAGGAGATATTCATCATACAATGAGAGAATTAAAAAAAACTGGTCTGGTAGATGATGTTCGTTTTGCAGAGTTATATTTCAGTTCTGAAGCAGGAAGAAAGTGACAACCTGTCTTTCGTGTTGTCTGAAAACTATTGCAAAAATGAGTAGAAAAAAATATCATACAAGCTGCCAAACAAAAATTGGAAGATGAGATTGAAGATTGAATTCACACCAAAATTTGTAGAGAAATAGAAAAATACAAAGAAAAGTGAATAACATGATTTGATATTTCTATCAAACTGACACAAAAAGGATACACAATACCACAAATCAAACGTGCAATCCACAAAAGAGATGCGCATGCTGATCACGACTAACACTTTGTCAGATTTTATTTTTTCATTATTGAGTAATACATGGAATTTTTAAAAAACTTGAGTATAGACACAATGTTGTTTCAACAATTTGGTATCTTATTTGCTATCAATCTTGTTGCGATAGCATTGTTTAGTTACGGATTATATTATCGTAAACACAAAGACGTCAATGGATGTATTAGTTACACATTGTTTAATATCTTTTTGTTTGTGATTATATTTTTCTTATCAGAATTAGAGACAACGTTTAGTGTCGGATTTGCTATTTTCGGATTGTTATGATTAGTAAGGCTAAGAAGTGATACGTTTTCAAAAATTGATATTTCATATTTTTTGTGATCATTAGCGCTTGCTATTATTGGTTGATTGGCGGGAGACAAATACGTTGTTGTTGCTGCGGCTGATGCCTTGATCATATGTTGTACATGGATAATAGATAGTAATTTATTTTTTGCAGATTGATTTCAAACTACAACGCTTACATTGGATCATATCCCCAAAACAATACTTTCAAACAAACAAAAAACTTGCGCTTTGCTTTCGCAAGAAACCAACACTTCGGTAGTTGATTATACTGTTTTGGATATAAATAATGTCAAAGATAGTGTCCACATGATTATTAAATATAGCAAATCACTATAATTTTTACAGTTTTGTCTTTTGACCAATGAAAAAACTTATCTGACTTGTCTTGATAGTATCATTACTTGCAAATGTATGTGTTTTTTTGTATGCGTATGAACGCATTGATCAACAAGAGACACGTATTCAAAATTTACAACAAGAAGTTGATTCTCTCTTGTCTACACAAAACATAACTAGATATGAAATACCAAATACCAACCTTCAACAAGATATGTGATTGCCAACAGAACTGCAACAAACAATAGAATCTCTTTTTGCAGAAAAAGATACAAGTATCACACAAAGAGTATCGTGAAGTACTAGTATAAATGGCAAAGAAATTTCGTATGCTTTTGATATAAAAAATGGAGATGTTACAGGTTTTTTGTCATCTAATGACAAAACACACCTTAATCAAGTAGAAAATGACCTCAGAGAGTTTAGAGCAAATATTATTGTTACTACAGATACGAGTATAGAATTTGAAGCCCAAGGTGATATAGCTACACAAGTCTTGCTGTATTTTTGAATTGATATAAGATAAAGGTTTTTTTTATTATACTCAATAAGGACATATGAATAGTATTAGTACAAAAAATATTTTTTTTGCATGCACAATTTTGTGTGTCGTATTTTTTCTCACGTCTGCACAAAATGTTTTGTGAGAAGATATACGACAATTTGATGGAGTAGATATAGTATATCGTGCTCAGTGGTGAGCAGATGAATCTCGAAGAATGGAGAAACACCCAACATTTCAATCCATATTGCAAAATCAAAAACAAAAACAAGCAGCGATGGAAGAGTTAAAAAAAACAGATTTTGCAGCTCGACAAAAAATACAGCAAGAATCATACGAAGCACAAAAAATAAATGCAACTGCAGACGCATATTTACTAAATAATTTTGGTACAGAATTTTCTATCCAACAAACAACAAGTCAGCTTCGATGACACAATCTACGACGAGCACAAACATATCATTTTGACAAAAAACAAATTATCGTCCATCATACAGCAGGGGAGTTTGAAGACAATCTCACGACACAGGATGAACTACAAATTGTAAATGATATCTACAAATTTCATACATTTACGAGATGATGGTGAGATATTGGGTACAACTTTATTATTTGACCGTCAGGTCGTATTTATGAGTGAAGGGCTTGAGGTCCTTGAGTCATATGATGACATGCTAAATATAATAATACACAAAGTGTGTGAATAGCATTGATATGAAATTTTGATGTACAAGCACCAACAGATGCTCAATACCAATCTCTGGTTTCACTCAGCATAGCGGTTAGTAAAATGTATAATATTGATCCGATGTGAATAAATGAATATCACAAAAAAGTTATAAACGATCCATATATAGAAGATCATACACATGAAAATATAGCATGACACAAAGATGCCTGACGAACATCATGTCCAGGATACTATTTGTACGAAAAACTTCCTGCATTGAGACAGGCTGTAGCAATGGCAAAAGAATTTACTCCTCAAGTACCAAAAGCAACAAAACCAGTTACTGATATACTAGCTTCTCAAAAAACATTGGCAGTCTATGTCCAAAAACTCAAAAAAAAACGACAACTTAATACAAAGTTTATATCAAGTACTCAGTCTATAAAAAAAATATCTTCTCAAATTGATCTAACTCAAGCCAAAAATACCAAAGTAGATGTTTTACTTCATGAACTAAGTACACAATACGACAAACTAGAGATTAGTTGTGCTGACTGCAAAGTGTATTTTAACAATGATACAAAATGATATACAAATATGAAAAACCTTACGCTAATTAGGTCAGATACAAATCTTTTTTGGCATGTTTGAAAAAAAGCAAGACGTTTAACTTCGATTCGTATTGAAGCTCAGAATAATTCACTTATTACTTTCAAAAATTATACGAGAGCATCTTTTGCATGAATTCCGTGGAACACGTTTCGTTGAACAATTAATATATCACAACAACCAATCAGAAAAGACCCCAAAAAGTCAGAGTTTACAAATAGCTTTGTTGTCATCAATTCACTTTGAATGTCTGAGTATCTCAAATGAATCGTCGAAACCAACGATCAAGAAAATCTCGAAAAAAACAAAGTAATGGCACTGCTTGCCAAAAACTATATATTATATTATGCAACCAAACAAAACGAGCATCCTTCCATACCCGCAGATGCAAACTATAATGCCATAGATCACCCTGATTTTTTTCAAAAATACGCAGGAGCTTGAGTAGAGCAAACACTTAAAAAACGACCTTTGGCACTTGAACTTACCAAAAATCAAGTACTAACGTATGCGAAGACAGTTGCGATTTTACCGTATTTTTCGTGTGGTGTAGGATTCACTCTCTCTGCACAAGAACTACGATGACGACAAGACACACCATATTTAACTTCAAAGTTTGATTTTGCAACCTGCAAAGACAAAAAATTTAACTGACACGGTGTAGGTTTAAGTGGTTTATGAGCGTCTTATCTTGCAGACAAATGATTTGGTTACAAAGAGATTTTGGAGTATTACTATCCTGGAATAGTTTTTGAAAATTTGTAAAAGATTTTGAATTTTAATCTCTATTCAAAAATAGTACTATCTTTTGAGAGAGACAATACCAAACCCAAACTTCATATAATATCTCAATAATATTCAATATTTTCTTCCATTGAATGCATAAATTCAGGGTCATAAGAAATGACGTCAACTAAATTATTTGTTGTTTCCTCAATAGAGACAAGTATATTAATCAAATCTTCAAGTACTATTTGATTATAAATATCAGTATTAATTATATAAGCTATAGTAGAAGCAACTCTTTCACTATATTTTCAGCTTTTACTCCACAAATCAAAGTCATTTAGACCAATTTTTTGAAGTTTTTCAACTAAATTTGGATCAAATTTACAATCCTTGATTTCTTTGTGCATCGTCTGAATTATATCTGTGCGTCATTTTTCAAACATTGTATCTGAGATACAAATACAAATATGTTCACAAAGTTCAAGTGCAGATCTAAGTAAAACATATTTTTTTACAAAATTCTTTGCATTCATTTCTAAGACCGTGGTATTATTGTTCATACTTAATTTTTTGGGGTAAAAAATGTATTATACTTATAAGTTACTTTATAGATTTTTATTTTTGATAATATACTCCAATATCCCAGCTGCATCTGCATATGTGTTCGTTGTTGGTGCGAGCTTTTTTTTTGATGAATATTGAAACTCACTTGCCATTTCTTTGTACAACGCATCATTATTTGAAACAATTCACTGAAAAAAAAGTGAATGTGCTGTTCTACAATGTGTATAAAGGATCTGATCTAGAATTTCTATTATTTCAAGAGAATAATATCAATGTAGATAGGTAACTACTGCATCAAGATTTTCATACACATATCAATTTTGTGGAGAAATATCTATTACAACTTTTCCAGCTTTCTGGATAAAGGTAGTACTTTCCAGACACAAACAAATTTCTTTTTGTAAAATTTCTATATGAGTCTTTCATTTATCCTTCATAAATGTATCACAAATTGCGTCTGTCAATTCATCGCATAACTGCAATGCTCACGTCAACAAAACATATCTTTTGATGCAGTTTTGTACTAATATATTATGGTTCATGTTAAGATATATGTATTATCGAGTTTTAAAATATGACTTTTTTATATCAGTATATGTTATGAAAATATCAAAGATTTCTAAAGAAGTAAATATGTCTTTGTATAGGATACTTTCGTATTCACTTAACCTGAGAATTTGTTTAATTTTGTTATATATATATTACAAACTAACGCATTGAACAACTTATGATAATGTCATAAGTTTTTACTTTAGTAAAAAAATATAAAATGTCAAATGCATTTTATATTTTTTCAGAATATTTTTTTAAATTAGTATATCTCTTGCTTTTGCTCATTCTTGAGGTCAGACAATTCATCTTTCTTCTAATTCGTCCATTATCCTTGCAGCACGAGCAAATCAAACATTTAGTTTACGTTGCAACATAGTTGCTGATGCTTTACGAGTCTCAGAAATAACTTGAATTGCCTGTTCAATAAGTTCATCATCAGAACCATTTCATCAACCAGATCATGAGCTAGATCATCATACTCAAGCATATTCAACTTGTCCCTCCAACATGCGTATGATTTCTGGATGGTAAAATTCATCTTCAGCCAAACCTTGCATATATTTATCTTTGAGGTGAGCCATAATTCTTTCTGTTTCTGCGGTTGATACAAATGGTGCTTGTATTCTTGTTGCATTTTTTGTTTGCGGATCTGAGTATAACATATCTCATCTTCCCAACAAATCTTCAGCTCATTTGAATCACAATATTGTTCTACTATCTATTTGAGATACAACTCCAAATGCTACTCTTGTAGGTACATTTGCTTTGATAAGTCATGTGAGGACATTAACAGAAGGTCTTTGCGTTGCAACAATCAAATGCATTCAGACAGCACGAGCTTTTTGTGCAATACGTGTTATACATCATTCAACATCTTTTTTGTTTCACGTCATCATCAAATCAGCCAACTCGTCAATCACAATCACAATACGATACATAGCTTCCTCAGGATGTTTCTCGTTGAATTCAGTCAGATTTTTTACTTTTGTTTTTTTGAGTTTCGAATATCTTGTTTCCATTTCTTCAACAGATCGTTGGAGCAATTTGAGAGCCTTATCAGATTGAGTAACAATAGGAGCTAACAAATACGGTAATCATGAATAAAACTCTAATTCTACTTGTTTAGGATCAACCATCAAAAATTTTAATTCTGACGGGGAGTTTTGGAAGATTAGTGACAAAATGAAGTCATTCACTCCAACAGATTTACCTGATCACGTAGCTCAAGCCACCAACAAATGAGGCATTTTCTCTAACTGTTTGACAATAATTCCGCCATCAATTCACACTCACATCGCAAGATTTGTTGTACTTTTTTGCATTGCTTGTCTAAACTCTGGAGACTTAAGAACGTCTCACAAATATACCATACGAGGCTTTGGATTTGGAAGTTGAATTCAAACACAGCTTGTACCCAAAATTGGAGCTTCTATTCTCAATGCCGGACTTTTGACAGAAAGAGCCAAATCATTTTTGAGGTTTTCAATTGAAGACACCTTGATTCATGCATCTGGTTTAACTCTCAACTGTACAATAGAAGGTCATATATCAAATCACTCTATACTAACAGGAACATTAAATTCCATAAGTTTGTTTTGTATTGCTTCTGCTTGTGCAACAAGATATGAGTTGTCTATAGGTCCATCATTACTTGTGTCCATGTCCATAATCTCAGTGGGAAATGTAGGTTTATCTTGAGGGAATGGTATTTTTTTGAGAGTATTTTCTTGTATTTTTATTGCAACCTTCTTTTTGACGTCAGATGCAAAAATGCTCTTAAAAATTGATCAACTAGATGTATGTGAAGGCGTGTCAGAAATATTTTTTTCAGGTTCTTGTTGGGTAATAGTGCTTGCAAGCAATTTTTCTTCAAGTTTTTGTTTCAGGTCAGTCTGAGAAATTTTTTCAAATTTTTTCTTACTTTTTTTTGAAGAGGTGTCATTATTTGAGGATCTGTCTGGTGCAGTATAATTTTTGAGAGAAATAGTAGGTAATGTTGGAAGTACTTCTTTGACATTGAGTGTAAAAAACATTCGAACACAAACTCCTATAAACAATATAATAATCAAAGATTTGGTAGCTAATGTTTGTGTAGAACCAAACATTGCATCCATAACCCACAACAATGGATATGATAAGTATCACCCATTGTCCGTATACGCTTCTTCTCATGCTAACAAAGCATTTCAAGTATCTAACAAAGAAAAATTAAAGATAGCAGACAAAAAAAACATCACCAAAACAAACTGCTTGGTCAGTGTTTTGATCAAATATCATCTAAATATAAAAACAAGTCACAAAATAACTAAACACAAAAAGAATGGAAATGTTCATACTTCACCAAATACCAAATACGCTCAGGTATTAAAAAATTCTAACAAAGGAGATTCTTGTGCAAGAAAGTACGCAAAAAAATAGAGAAATCAAATTGCAATAAGACCTCCCCCTAATTTATACTTATTGATGACAAACTGATTCTTTTTCGCTGATTTTTTTTTTCTTCTAGCCATACAAAAAACAATTGAGACAAAATATACACTTTTTATACACATGTCTAGAGAAATTGCAACTAGAGAAGTAGTGACAGACAAAAACAAAACCTATTATTTTTTTTTGAGAAAATATAGTAACAAAAAAGTTATCAGTCACATCACCACCATCAAAACCCAAAACATAGCAGGGGACTCTTGAAATGGAAGTTGTACATTCATACCATAAGCACCAACAACCAATGTCAAAATTCAAGTTATTGCAGTTATGATTGTCAAAATCCTAACTTGTTTGTTTGTTCTAATAGACATCATTGTATCATAACTATCAGACAACAAACTCAATGTATCTACAAGTTTGTGTGCATTATGTATAATTTTATCGAGTTTTGCATCCAAATCATCAATATACAGTGCATATTCCTCTTCTTTGTGTGTATTTGCTCACAAAAGTCTTTTGAGTCATTTATTCAGCTCAGAAAGTATTTCTCTTTGGGGTCTAAATGTATGCAAAATTGCTAACAAATTGAGCTTAATAATAATCAAATCGCTCAGATAATCATCTTGTAGAGATTTTGTATGCAAAAAATCTTCTTGTAATAACAAAATCGATTGATTTGCTTTTTTTATTCATTTGATAGTTTTGTCATACATTGTGTTCAATACTTCATAGACAACATCAAACAATGTATCTTCATCTTGATCATCAAGTTCTCATTTTTTGGCACGTTGTACCAACAAATCAATATTTGTAGACACATATCTTCCTATCGTAATAACATATCATTTTCAGACAATAATTTGAAAAGGATTAACAATATATGTTTTGGAATCTGATGTGTATTTCAAAAAATTGAGAGAAATATATAATGTATCATCATCGTACATATCTGTTTTATTTTCATGGTTTCGTTCATAAAGATCTTCAAGTATCAATTCATGAAATTCATATGTTTTTTGCAAATCATTAATTTCTTTTTTGGAAGGATCAGTAAGTTGAATCCGCGTAAAGTTTTTCTTTTTTATTATTTGCATGTTTTCATAATATTTACTAAAACTTTCTCTTTTTTTGCAATTTTGTTTTATGCAATTATACTATAAGTATACAAAATATTTTTTGTAAAACAAAATTTGGGTCCTAGAGTTTACTATTCTTTTTATCGTCTTACCAAAAACAAAAAACATGAACTGACTGCTATTTGCATTTATTTGAACTATTTTCGCATGAATTGCAAGCACATTAATGGATGTTGTTGCTAGAAGCAATGCAGGAAAGATGTGACAGTACAAATGACTTGTACTACAATATATTGCGATTTCTAGTGTTGCATTGCTCATGTTACTTGGTGCACATGTGTTTTTTGCTATTCCTTTGATACCTGCAAGTATGTCCGTACAAACAATATGAATGTTATTGTTGATAGGATGTATTGGGTTTTGATGAATTTGGTGTTTATTCAAATGATTTGAAAAACTAAACCCTGCAATTGCTCTTGTGATAGCGCAACTGACAGTGTTTATCCAGTACTTTATAAATATTCGTTTGTTTGATGCCTCTGAGAGTCTCTCAACACTCAAAATAATACTCGCACTCATATTTTTCTTTTGTATATGACAATTTTTGTTTCAAAAACAAAAAAAACAATCGACACAAAGTTTTTCTCTTAACACTTATGCATTGTATCCATTATGAACTGCATTGTGTCGATCAGCATTCACAATTGCAAATACGTATTTTATCAAAAATGATATATTTCATCCAATCCAAAGTTTGTTTTTTACAGAAACAGCAGTGTGAATCATAGCATTGCTAGTATATGCTATATCATATTGGTATACGAAGCCATCTAAAACTGCACTCTCAGAGAACAAACTTTTTGCATGATTACAACAAAAAGATATTCTGACGTATGTGTGAATTTGACTTACTCAGGTTGTCTGATTTTTGTTTTTTTATGTTGCCTATACGGATACTGCCAGCAACACAGTCAATATTATTAGACTATTCCAAATTATGTTTACGTGATTGTTTGCACGAATACTTTTCAAACAAAAAATGAATAAAAAAAATATTCTATTAATGATCTGTGCATTTTGCATTCTTTTAACTTTTGTCCTTATATAATCCATGTATACTTTTTGAGATATTGATACTATTATACAAACTATTCGTTCAGAAAAGCGTAAACTTGTCTATGTTGCGTGAGCTTCTGCATCTTGAAAATCTTATTTTGCAGAAGAACTAGCAAAACGTATGCAAGAGCAGTGACTTTCAGTGCTAACTATTTCATCTGATATGTATTATACAAATACATCTGCTCTCAAATATCTGTTGTATTGATCGTATGATCACCCAGCATTGATTGACTATCCACAACTCGCCCAAGATATAAATACGTATTTTACTCAATGAAATACTCGTATCCCTGAATATAGTTTTGTAGAAAAAAGAACGGTTGGTTACAAAACAGTAACACAACAATACGATGTTGTATTAGTTGAATGATTGTATAGTATTTCACAACTTCCTGATACACATAATCCATGTAAATTGTTTGTTTTTGCAGATGAAGAAGAATTGATTTTTCGTAGACTTATTAGAGATCAGCAAAGAACAAAAGATCCGCTTCATGTCAGTATCGCAATTATGTCAAAAGTATTTCCTATGCGAAATTTGTATGGAAAACAACAAAAACAACAATCAGATATCGTTGTGTATAATGACTTCGAAATTTTGAAGCAACATGGAGTAGAATATGAGGATATTCTCATTGAAGCTTGAGAAGCACATACATTGTGAGAGCTAGATCTTGTAGAGCATATAACCGATTTTGAATATGATGATACAAATGATGATAATGGCAAGATTCTGATTTCAGAAGTGTATACTGATGACAATGAATTGCTCAATCATGTACAAATAAGCAGGTCTCAAAAAACATGAAATAATTACAAATCAATAAGTATAAAACTATACGAACCGTGAATTCTCACCTGATTGCATTCCCTTTTGCAACTTGCTGGTTTGCGTCTTATCAAACAAGTACAAAAGGTTGTCTCATACTACAAAAAAGAAAACACCACACACATAATTCAAACTAAAGCTTGAAAAATGTACCAGAAAAAGCAAATTTAGTCCTTATCATTCTGGTTCCAATTATTTTACGTATATTATTTTGTATGAAGGAGTCACAGTATACAGATATTCACAATACAATCAAAGAATTCAAAGAACGTAATCCTCAATGAGTCGTTATTATTTGGTGAACAACAGCCACTGGTAAAACACAACTATCACTACGTCTGGCGAAAGCTTTTTGAGGAGAAATAATAAGTAGCGACAGCAGACAAATCTTTACTTTTATGGATATAGGAACCGATAAGGTCAATATACTAGCACGCAAAAACATCCCTCACCACCAAATGGATATTGTCTATCCTGACGAAACATATACCGCAGCACAATGGCAACAAGATACCAAAAAAATTATCTCTGACATACATCAACGTCAGGCATTGCCATTGGTCGTTGGAGGAACAGGTCTATATATTGATACAATTTACAAGAATTATTCAATTCCTCATGTTCCACCAAACCAGCAGTTCAGAAACAAACTCTATATCCAAGAACAATCTCACCCAGGATCTTTACACGAAAAACTACAAAAAGTTGACCCTGAAAGCGCTATTGCAATTCACCCTAATAGCATAAGATATATTGTAAGAGCGTTGGAGATATATCATACACTTGGGGTTCCAAAGTCAATTGCAATGAAGCAACATCCAGTACAACGACCTATGTTGATGATTGGACTTTGGAGAGAAACACAAGACAATGAAGAAAGAATTTTGAAAAGGTCTGAACATATGTTAGAATCTTGACTTATACAAGAAGTTCAGCGACTACTGGATCAATGATACGCTCCTCATTTGCAATCAATGCAGTGAATTGGCTATAAACAAACAGTTCAGCATCTCTTATACAAAACAACACAACAACAACTTATTGAAGATATAGCACAAGCAACACGCGCATACGCAAAAAAACAAAGAACGTGGTTAAGAAGATATTGTAAAGACGCAGAATCTCATGCCAAAAAAGATGTTGAATATAAAATATTCAATATTGACTAATCACAACTTTGGGTTATTCTATACATGGTAAATTATGTTATTCTTTATTAAATATTAATATAAATGGAAGACTTAAATATTAAGAAAATAAAAGATAGAGTATGTCGAGAAGATAAATTATCAAAAACACTTCTTCAAAAAAATAAAGAACTAAAAGATATTTTTATTATTTCTGATGAAGAAAGATGTCTTCATCTTATAGATATTTTGTCTTCTTATTGAATAGAAGTGCATAAAGATTATATAGATTTTATGAAAGAAAATGATAATTATAAAAAAGTAGAGGAGCTTATTTTAAATGAAAAAACCAATGAAATTATAGAGGAGGCTAATAGGGCTTTTTTTGATTTAAATAATGAAATATATGATAATATGTTTTGAATGCTGGATATATTTATTTCGAAACTAAATATAAATAGATTCAACGAAAATATATTATTAAAATATAAATTTAGTGAAATAGCAGAGTTTGTAATTAAGAAAGTTTATAGAGAATATGTAGCAGAAATAGATTCTATAGATATAGATCGAGGTAATTGTAAATTAGAATGAGAGAATAAAGTTTACCATTATTACAAAAATCTTGACGGTAAAAGCCACTATTATACTGCTACAAGTTATGTTACTTTATTATCTGCTAGTTTTATACTTAAAGAAAATTTGGTAATACCTCCTGATGAAGATATATTTAACGATCTTAAAGAAATAGCAATAAATCAAATAGTTCAAAAAGAGAAAGACACACTTAAAATTTTAAGTAGCTTTAAAAAAAAGGAAGAAACAAATAGCAACTTACTAAAAAAAAAGTATTGAATATAAAGAATTTTATAATGTAACTATATTATTTTTCATTGACTAATCACAACTTTGGCTTGCATATACCTACAAATTTACTATATCTAAAGCAGAAATAAGACACGTATGTCTTTTTTTTGTTTATACATATTTTATTCTATTATTCTTGGTTTAGATGGCAAAAACCCCTCTCAATAAAGTAAGAAATGTTTGAATTATTGCTCACGTTGATGCATGAAAAACTACAACAACTGAAAGAGTATTATTCTATACATGAAAAAAACATAAAATCTGAGAAGTACATGACGGTGCTGCAGAAATGGATCGAATGGAACAAGAACAAGAAAGATGAATTACAATCACATCTGCTGCTACAACATGTTTTTGGAAAGACTGTGTTATCAATATTATTGATACGCCAGGTCACGTGGACTTTACAGTTGAAGTAGAAAGATCAATGAGAGTACTTGATGGTGCAGTCACTGTTTTTTCTAGTTCTGATTGAGTACAACCACAAACAGAAACTGTATGGAGACAATGAGACAAATACAAAGTTCCTAGATTGTGTTTTGTAAACAAAATTGACAAAATTGGAGCTGACTTTGCAATGTGTATCGAATCTATCAAGACGAGATTATCTAATAAAGCAATTGCAATTCAATTCCCAAATGGTGAAGCAAGTGAATTCAAATGAGTTGTTAACCTAGTTAATATGAAATACTACACTTTTGAATGAGCAAATGGAGAATTGCAAGTTGAACATGAAATTCCTGCAGAGCTTGTAGACAAAGCAAAAGAAATGAGAGAAGAATTAGTTGATGCTGCAACAGCATTTGACGACGATCTTGCAGAAAAATTCCTATGAGGAGAAGAAATCTCTATTGAAGAACTACAAAAAGCAATCAGAATTTGAGTTTGTCAAAATGAAATGTATCCAGTAATGGTTGGATCTGCACTCAAAAATGCTTGAGTACAAATGATGCTTGACGCTGTGACTGATTATCTTCCATCACCATTGGATATTGGAGACACAATTGGGCTTGATCCTGAAGACATGACGACAAAAATAGCAAGAAAACCATCTGACACAGAACACGTTTCTGCTTTGGCGTTCAAGATAATGACAGACCCATTTGTATGAACACTTACTTTTGTAAGAATATACTCTGGAACTATCAAAACATGAGACATGCTCTACAACCCCATCACGGATCAAAAAGAAAGAGTAGGTAGACTTTTGATGATGCACTCAAACAAAAAAGAAGAAATTTCAGAAATTTCAGCTGGACACATCTGTGCGTTTTTGTGACTCAAAGATACAAAAACTTGAAATACACTTTGTGATATGAAACATCCAATTATCTTAGAAAAAATCGAAGCACCAGAACCAGTTATTTCTTTGGCTGTAGAACCAGCTTCAAAAAAAGATCAAGAAAAAATGTCAATTTGACTATGAAAACTTGCATCTGAAGATCCTTCATTGAGATTCTTTACTGATGAAGAATCAAATCAAACAATTATTGCTTGAATGGGAGAACTTCACCTAGAAATTATTGTAGATAGACTAAAAAGAGAACATAAAGTAGAAGTAAAAACAGGAAAACCACAAGTTGCATATAGAGAAACAATTACAACAAGTGCATTAGGAGAATGAACATTTAAGAGACAAACATGAGGTAGATGACAATTTGGTCACGTACTTCTCAAACTTGAATCTACTGTATGAGAAAAGAACGAAAAAGGAGAACAAATTAATTACGAATTTAAAGATGAAGTTACTGGAGGTAAAATTCCTAGAGAATTTATCCCTGCTATCGACAAAGGAGCAAAAGAAACTCTTGGACAAGGTATTTTAGCTTGATACCCAATTATCAATATCCGTGTTGCTCCATATGATGGTTCATACCATGATGTTGATTCGTCTGAAATTGCCTTCAAAATCGCTACGTTTAGAGCTGTAAAAGATGCTTTTTACAAAGCTAATCCAGTTATATTAGAACCAATTATGGATGTTGAAGTTGTAACACCTGAAGACTATGTTTGAGATGTTATGGGAGATCTTTCATCTAGAAGAGGAATGATCCAATGACAAGAACAAAGAGGAAATGCAATTATTATTAGTGCAAAAGTACCTCTTTCAGAAATGTTCTGATACTCAACTTCATTGAGATCTGCAACACAAGGAAGAGCTAGCTATGTGATGCAATTCTCTACATATGAAAAAGTTCCACAAAGTGTTTCTGATGCTATTATTGCAGAAAGAGCTGGAAAAGTAAAATCTATGGACGACGAATAAGACGCTTTGTCTTACTTTGTTTGACAAAATTTACAATACAAAAACAATCTGACACACATGTCAGGTTGTTTTTTTTGTTATCAATTGAAAAAATAATATATATACCTACAAAGAATATATCATTTATACTCAGTACATACTCATGAAAAAAATAATTTTTGTAGCTTCAATGTGTCTTTTGTTGTTACATACAAGCGTCTTTGCAAAAAATGTAACACTCAAAGAGTTTTTTGTAGCATATTATACACATATTGCAGAATGAATCCCATCGAGTTATCAATATATCAATCTAGAGTATACAAACGTTCCAGAACAGTCAGATCTTTATGTTGCTTTACAAAAAGCAGTATATCTTAATCTGTTGCCTAACAAAGCAATTCGTTTGCCATTAGATAAGCCAATAACAGAATCAATTGTAGAAAACTATGTCAGAAAGGATCTAAGAAGAACATTTGAAACAAAACAGTGACAAATAAGTACGGCAAGGCTTACAGACGTCATTTCTCAACTTCCACACTATTTTGATGTACAAACAAAATGACAAGCAACAGCAGAGACCAAGCAAATAACACTACAAGAAAATTTTTCAGTACTCAATGATATTTTCACATCTCTCACGCAAGAGCATGTTTATAACAAAACAATTGAAGAGAAAGAATTACTGTACGGTGCAATTCACTGAATGATAGAAAAAATAAATGATCCATATACAATCTATTATGAACCAGAACAAGATTATCTACAAACTGCAATAGCATGAGAATTCGAAGGGATTTGAGCATATTTGGACGTAGATAAAGAATGATACATAATCATTTTGAGTACAGTACCAGGTTCTCCAGCTGAAGCAGCATGACTCCAAAAGTCAGATATACTCTTATCAGTAGACTGAGTGAATATTCAACCATTTGATGGAATAGAAAGTATTATCAAAAAAATCACCTGACCCGCTTGAACGTCAGTCGACATAACAATACAAAGACAAAGTCAGAATTGAACAGACACACAAATCTCTATGAGTATCACAAGAAAAAAAGTTATTTTGGACCATATGAAAGCAACTGCTCTAGAAAATAACACAAGGTATATTGATATTAATTTGTTTAGTTCTCATGTTGCAGAACAATTTGATGATCTTGCCATCCAACTAAACAAAGATAACATACAAACACTTATTCTTGATGTTAGGGATAATCCATGAGGATTTTTGGATGTTGCTGATAGTATATTGTACCACTTTGTTCCTCAAGATAAACCTACTATTCATGTAAAATGAGCAAATCCATACGATCTTAATTCTCGTTGAACTGCATCTAATGCATTTTTGGGTGACAAAAGAATAATTATCCTCGCAAATGAATGATCTGCTTCTGCATCCGAAATTATAGCTTGAACAATCAAGGATTACTATCCGCAAACAACTATTATATGAACACAATCGTTTGGGAAATGAACTATGCAAAAAGTAGTAGAATATAGCGACTGATCTATGTTCAAATTTACTATTGCTCAATGGTGTACAGGAAAGTCTCGTATATGTATCAATGGAATTGGACTTAGTCCAGACATCCAAATCCAAGATAATAATGACACAGTAGAGGATGAAGTATTGCAAAAAGCATTAGACTTGATAGAAAACCCAATCAACATATAATAATAAAAAATCTTGTCTTCTAGCAAAAAAAGTATATAAGTACTCATAAGCACTAACAAATTTTTATTTTATCTCATACTGTCTCTTTATGAAATTTATAATACAAACCGATACCTTCGCTCAGATGTTAGATATTAGCACAAGATACATTTCAAAGAATGCAACATTAGCAATTTTACAAAATGTTTATCTGCAAATACAAGGAACGACGCTAACTTTGAGGTGAACAGATATGGAAAAATATGTAGAATGTAATGTAGATGTACAAGATACAAAAGATTGAACACTGACTGTTGATGCTAAAATGCTTTTTGACCTCATCAAATCTATTGATGCAAGTACAGTCAAAATTCATGCTGATGCAGATAAAGATATCCTAACAATTACGACAGAAAAAGACAATTTTTCTATCAAATGAATTTCTTCTAGTGAATATGTTGCATTACCAGAAATGCAAGCTTCAGAAACAATTACGATCCCAGCAAAAGATTTCGCAACATGAATGAGCAAAGTTGAATATGCAGTAATAGAAAAGATGTTTTCTCCTGTATTTACGTGAGTGTTTGTTCGTACAAAACAAGAAGAGGATTGAAATAAACTTGTATTTGTTTGAACAGATTCTTTTATTCTAAACGAATACAAAATTCCTTTTGCTGGTACAAGCACAAAAGATATTTGAATTATCATACCAAAACAAGCAAGTAGTGACTTTCATCATCTAGCAAAACTAGCTGTTGGACAAGATAAAGACGCAACTATAACAATGGAGATATCTTCAAACCTTGTTGCATGTTCTTATACTATTAATGATATCAAAGTATTTTCAACTTCAATACTAATACAGGGAAATTTTCCTGACTATGAAAATGAAAAAATCATGCCAAAAAAATATAACACCAAAATCTTGCTTCAATCGAGTATGCTAGACAAAGAAATTAAAAAAATCAGTATCCTTACAAGAGATATGAAAAATTTTGTAGCGCTCAAATCAGAATGAGATATTTTACATGTAAGTTCTTGAGAAACAGAAAAATGAGACGGTGATGTAACTCTCCCTATGCAAAAAGAATGAGAAGACTTTGAAGTGTATATCAATGGAAAATATCTGTCAGATTATATTAGAGCAATGACTTGAAGTGAAATAGAAATACGTATCATAGACAAAGTGGCTCCACTTGTTATTCTTGATCATGAAGATACTCACCATACATGCATTCTCAGACCAGTTCAGTTATAATTTACTTTGCAGCTCACATGCAACAATTTTTCAAAAAGAAATGATTTACATTAGTAGAAACAGTCCTTGTTATATTGATTATTGGGATAATGTTTACTGTAATGTCCCGTTTTTTTTCTCCTGCAAGTAAAGTCAAAATTTATAGTGAAATATGTGTAAACACAGTATTTTGAAAAGTAAAAAACTTTGTCAACAATGCTGTTACTGGTAAAAGTGTCTATGTAGCAAGTGCCTGATGACGTATTACTCCAGATGCGTACCATATTATAATTCATACATGAACAAATAGTATTGATCTTTGATATAGCACATGATCTGCTGCCGTTAGTATTTTTGATACATTATTTTTGTCTGGTGATGAGTCAGTTGACAATTGTCAAAGCTCAAAACATCAAGTCTTAGTAAGTTGAAATATTAATCATATGGTACTGAATAGAAATCTGCAAGCAACTGCAGGGCAAAGATGATTTTATTTTTCGTGACAAAATTGAGTATTTACAGGAGATGTCTCGTTTATATTAGATCAGTGAAACCTTGTACAAGAAGTATACAAAATAACTATTGATACAAGAACACAAAGCGTCATCCGCAATAAGTGTATATTCTTACCTAGAGAAGGGGAATGTAAAGAATGGTCAGATTAAGTAATTTATGGACGGAGCTGAAAATTTGACTAATTTGTATTTTTCAGTAATATTTTGCCATATTATCATTTTATATTATTATCATAATATGGAAAGGGGAAATAATTACAATATACTTAATGATAAAAATAATAATAATTTACCTTCTGAAGAAATTTATTGATCATTACAGTGATTGAAAGATTTGAAAAATGAATTATGAATGAATATCGAGACTGAATTAATGAACAAAATTATACATATTAAAGATATAACAAAAGATAAAAATTGAATGCCTATAATTGTTCGACATTGATCCCTTTCATGTTATGATAACTTTTATTGAATTAGTCACTTTTGAACACTAAAGGCTGCTAAAGATAGAATTAAAGATAAAGAAGAAGTGGCTATACTTGATATTGAAAACCAGATATTGCCTCAAATATATGCTTGTGCATTAACAATAAAAAAACCAATTATTCTTAATCATGATATAGGAGATGAATATTCTAGTGATGGTCTTATAGAAAACATATTGAAAACTCAAAATCTAAATCTAAATAGAGAAGATAGAGCATTATTAATGTGATATTATTGTAAATTTAGTATCGGAAGAAACAATGCGCTACTCAATAAATTTAAAGATGATATTAATTATAGAAGCAGAGTAATAAAATGGAAAAAACTTAAAACAGAAAGTGAAATATCTAATTATGTTCAAAATTCAAAAAAAGAAATAAATGACCTTAAAGAAACGTTTGATAAAAATAATAAAATATTTTACCAAACAAAAAAGGTTGAAATATTAGAAGAACTTAAAAATACTTTTAAAATAACAAATTTTTCCAGTAATAATAAATTTCTAATTAAGTATTTACTAGAAAAAGATATACATGATTGCGTAATTTATAAAAATGAAGTTGAAGATAAATGATCTCAATCTATAATTATATTCTCTTCAAAATCCATAGTACCACTTGTTAGGAAAAATATTAATAACAATAGTATAACAAATCTTATATAATTATTGATAACTAAACATTTCTCTTACAATTTATCACCAAAAACTTGTACCCAGTATCATTCATAATAACCAAAACCTACATCAACGGCTTTTGTTGATAAAAGGTTTTTTTGTGTCATTCACTTTCCATCCATTGTTGCACAACTTCTTGTATGTTTTCTTGACCAAATGCTATATTTTCTGATGCGTATCTTGGTAGATATTAGGCATTTTTTACTCTATCTGCAAAATCTAATCCTTCTTTGTTCGTGTGACTAAAAAAGTCTTTTTGGTGCATATCTTCAGCATGTGCTTGAGCTACTTTATTTAATACAGAATGTAGCTGTAATTGTTGAGCATTGTATGTGGCTCTTTCTTTGTTAACTGCAGCTAACATATCTTGCTGAAATGTAGTAGCTTGGACAACCTCACTGTTTATACTTTCTTCACCGACTATTTCTTCAACACTTGTTTCTTCTACCAAAGAAGTAATATACGATACCGTACGATCTTGTATCAATACGAGTATTGCAATGACTTTTTCTTTTTGTTCTTTTGAAAGATACTTTTGTTTTATCTTTTCAACTCTATTATAAAAAGATTCTAAATAACCGATTTTTTCTTCATCTGTAGCATCTGGATCTTTTTGCGCAATATTATTGATGATTTTATCTATCTTTTGAAGGAGATTTGATGCGTGTACTTGGGGAGCAAAAAGAAAAATACTACTGACTGCTAGCACGATAAGAGAAAAAAGTCTTTTTTGTATTGCATTCATCAAGAAGTTTGTTATTTTAATAAAAAGTGATATAATATATGATAAACAAGAAAAATGTGAGATAAACTATGTATCATAGTTTTGGATACAGTATACAAAAATAGAAAAATAATGCAAGAATACCTCGTGTATCACGAACTTTTATTTTGATTACATAGTATGCTATGGTCGATGAAATAAGAAATACTTTGTCTCAATCAGACTACATAGTCTACAGTATCCTCCCACTTAGCACACAAAAATACACCTTATGACAACGATATAATGTCTTAAGAGGACTTTGAAATTTTGAATGAAGTATTCATACACATATCCTTTGAGACAAAACAAATTTTTGTATGTACGTATCTATTCCAACGCATTTGCATACAATATTTGAAACGATTATGTTCAATGTTCTCCCAACAGTTGAACGACATATTGTAGATCAAAACATACAACGCTTGTCAGATATCTTTTTTTCATTTGAAGATAGTGCACGTATCAAACCATATAGTTTTTATGAAGCAAACCATATAGATCCTTTTGCAGATTTATTATGAGTTTATTATCACCTACAGCCTTGAGAAACGCTCCAGTTTAATATATCGTTTCATGTGTGAGAAAAAAAATCTTTTTGGACATGAGTGCAAAAGTTTTTGTGAACATACAAATCAGACCATATTGGAGCAGAGGAGACAGCATATAGTTTTTGGGGTGGTTACACGTATATAAGCCCTGACAAAAAAAGACAAAAAGATCTACAACAAATGATAGAAACCTTGCTATACAGTTATGCAAAAGTAACGTTACACACAAGGCAATTTTTTCACACAATAAATCGTGAGCAACTAACAGGGTTGTTTCACATACCAACAAAAGAAATACAAAATTTGCAAGCACATACGTATAGAACACTTCCTTATCCACAAAATTTCGCACAACCACAAACAGAGACTACAATGTCGCTTTGAACCGTTCGCTATAGATCTGATGTAGTAACTTGTACTCTTCGTTATCAAGATTTGCAACAACACGCATATATCATAGGTAAAACCTGAACTTGAAAGTCAAACCTAATGACACATATGATTAAGCAAGCAATCCAAAGTAACAAATGAGTCTGTGTTTTGGATCCACACGGAGATTTATATGAAACGTGCTTACATTTGATACCGGACAATCGTATCAATGACGTTATTTTGATTGATATCGCAGATCAAGAGTTTCCAGTTGCATACAATTTGCTCTCTCGAAACACTGAAGACGAAAAAAACCAACTTGTTTCTGGTGTCATAACAGCCTTCAAAAAACTTTTTGCACATTCGCGATGACCTAGACTAGAATATATATTGAGAAACTGACTATTAACGGTTTTGTATTATCCAAATGCGACGCTAGAAGACTTGCTTTCGTTGCTTACTAACAAAAAAGACAGAGAACGTATCTTACAACATCTAACCGACTCATTATTACAAAAATTTTGGACTGACGAATTCGACAAACGGTGAGATAGACAACGTCAAGAAGTGGTAAGTCCGATTACGAACAAAATTTGACAGTTATTGAGTTCTCGTGTTGTTAGAAATATTTTTGGACAAAAACAAAGCTCATTTTCATTTTTTGATGCTATGCAAAACAATAAAATTGTTTTGATAAATACAGCAAAGTGAATCATTTGAGAAGATAATGCTTACATGATAGGATCATTACTTCTCACAAAATTACAAATTGATGCACTCAAAAGAGCAGAATCACAAGAAAGACCTCCGATGTATGTTTTTATTGATGAGTTTCAATCTTTTTTGACTGATTCATTTAGAACAATGTTCGCTGAGTGAAGAAAATACTGAGTAAGTCTTATTGTAGCGCATCAATATCTCGCACAACTTGCACCTGAAACACAACAAGCTGTATTTGGTAATGTATGATCAGTTATTAGTTTTGGAGTTTGATATCAAGATGCTTTGCTCATACAGCAAGAAATGAAACAAAAAATTTCATATCAAGATCTTGTTTCACTGCCAAATTATACAGCATATGCAAAAATAATGATACAATGACATGTGTCAGATGCATTTTGTTTACAAACTGATCTATGTTCTCACAAAACATCAGAAAATAAAGAAAAAATCATACACCAATCACAACAAAGGTATGCAAAACCTGCTCCTACTATTGTACAAAACCCAGTAATTCAACAACCTAAAATTCAGCAACAAGAAATAGACATCAAAAAAGAACAAACTACATCACCTGAACCGGAACATCACATTCAAACAAATGAAGCAAGAGAATCAACTCCTCAAGAGATTGTTTTGTGAGATATGTATACGTGAACCATCAAAATAAAATACAATTATGGAATGTTTGTTACATGTGGGGAACGAGAATGACTCTTACACAAAAATGATATCTTGGACACATGACCACTATGATGGAAAAGAACATATAGTGAATGAGATACAATCACCGTGATTGCCAAAGATTTTAAAACAATTCAATGAGAACAAAAGGTTGTACGAAGTCAAAAGTTAGGATAAAAGAAAAACACTGATACTTTATCAGTGTTTTTTTAAAGTTTATTTCTTACTCTTTTCTTACTCTTTTTTTTATTCTTTTCATATATGTATCATTTATTTTTTATGCTCTTTTTCTCATTTTTTTGGCAACAGCTGACATTGCTGTTTCAATAGGATATGTCAAAATGAAAAAAGCATACACAGCACAACACAATGCAACCATAGACAACGGAAGAATATCTGACTTTACAGCAGAAAAAAGAATAATTTCGTTTATCAATTCCATACAATACAATAAAGAAAATAAATATTACAACATAAATTACACTTTCGTCAATAAAAAGCAAGCCAAAAATATCTACAATTACACACCAAATATTATTATCAAAAGAGTGATGTTTGTACTGGCATTGCATAAATACCTTTCAGATCTTCAAGTATTTTGTCTAAAGATGCAAATTTTCGAGTATCGATCAAAAGAGTCTTTGCTGTAACATAAGAAAACGAACAACTAGTCTGTTCAAGACTAGCAACAGCAATATCTTCGACATTTAGGAGTTTAATAAGACCCTTACTCTCAAACGCACTCTCACGTCAGGCCAATAATTTTTCTTTGGTTTTTCATGTGATCGCATCAATATGTTGGTAGATATTTTCAATGGTATTGTATGTACGGATAAGTTTGTCTGCTCACTTTTGTCAAATACCAGCAACTCAAGGAATATTATCACTCGCATCTCCCACCAATGCAAGATAATCTACTATATATTGCGGCTCAAATCAGAATTCTTGCATAAAAGAAGCTACAGTTGTCATATGTTGTTTCATAGGATCTTTGAACACAAGATCTTGATGCAAAATTTGCTTGAGATCTTTGTCAGAAGAAAAAACAGTCGTATGATAACCTAACTGCTTAGCATGGTTTGCATATGTATAAATAATATCATCAGCTTCGTACCCAGGAATCACATTGGACGCAATTCACAAATCTTGGATAAGAGCTTGTGTAATAGGTATTTGTCTACTAAACTCTTGAGGAGCTTTGGGTCTATTTGCTTTGTATGAAGGAAAGATATCATGTCTTTTTGTTTTTTTGGGTGAATCTCGAGCTATAATGATATTGTCAGGCTTTTGAGCGACGAGCCTCAGCATCATTTTGACAAATCAATAGACAACTTGCACTTGCATCCCTTGATCATCTAACATCTCAGGCAATCAAAAATATGCACGATACAAATACCCAGAACCATCAATCAAAAAGAGTTTTTTCATATCCAAACAAAATATAAATACAGATGTTATATGTATTTTATTGTTTTTGCAAACACATTTTTTGTTGCTTGTCTTGTATTTTTTGCAAAGGTAAACACAATACATATGCTAAAGTAGCACAAATTTATATTATATATTGCACATGACATTTTTGCCAACAGTAATAGAAAAAACTCATAAATGAGAAAGAGCATATGATATTTACTCAAGACTCTTGGAGGATAGGATTATTTTTATAGGAGAGTCCGTCCATTCACAAATGGTAAATTCGATAGTAGCACAGATGTTATTTTTGGAAAAACAAGATCCGGACAAAGATATCACCATTTATATCAACTCACCAGGTGGAGAAGTCTACTCAGGAATGGCGATTTATGATACTATGCAATATGTCAAATGTGACATAAAAACAATATCTGTCTGACTGTCTGCATCGATGGGATCAATATTTTTGTTGTGATGAACAAAGGGTAAAAGATTTGCACTTCCACACAGTAAAATCATGATTCACCAACCTCTTATCAGTTGATGATGAATTTCGGGACAAGCAACTGATATTCAAATAGAAGCAGAAGAAATGCTAAAAGTCAAAAAAATGCTTATTGGAATTACTGCACAAAAAACTTGAAGAAAAGAAGAAGAAGTAGAAAGAGACATGGAAAGAAACAAACGACTAACAGCCCACGAAGCCAAAGAGTATGGATTGATAGATCATGTGATAGGAAAATTATAACCAGGACGTTTGTGATTGCAAACACCAAACAAATACTTAGTATTATACTAAGTATTTTTTGTATTTTTATTCGCTTATACGATATCTTTCATGGTAAAATCAAAAGCAAAAAAACAATTATGGGATAAATTACAAGATGATATTCAAGACCTGTCTTTAGATTTACAAAAACTCCTAAAATCATCACTTGAAAGATGACACGTAACAGAAGAAGATATAATAGCAGAAATAGATGATATGGATGCGAAAGCAAAAATGTTAGAAAAATTTTATGCTTTGTGTGACAAACTAAGCATCAAAATCATAACTATAGAGGAAGTTCTCATCAAAGAAGCAAAAGCATGACAAGAAACAAAAAGAATCTGACACGTACAACTGTACGAAAAAAAACATCGCGTCAATGATAAACAATTCAAGGATTTCATCAAATTGTATTTTAACGATATCTCAACCATACCTCTTTTGTCTGCAGAAGAAGAAAAAGACATAGCAAGACGTATCAAAAGAGGAGATGAAAACGCAAAAAAGAAACTTATTGAAGCAAATCTAAGACTTGTAATCTCTATTGCCAAAAGATTTTTTGGTGCAAGACTAAGCTTTTCTGACCTCATTCAAGAATGAAATATTTGACTTATAAAAGCTATCGAAAAATTTGATCCTGAAAGAGAATTCAAATTTTCGACATATGCAACACGGTGGATAAAACAGTCTATCACAAAAGCGATTGCAGACATGTCAAAGCATGTAAGAATTCCTGTTCATTTGATAGATGAGATTAACTCATACAACAAAACCTATCAAATGCTTTTCCAAAAACTTGGAAGAGAACCAACATCCAAAGAAATTGCTACAAAAATAGGGTTCCCTATCAAAAAAATCAAAAAACTTGAAGAAGTAATTTTTGGAAATGTATCGTTAGATAGTGAAATTTGAGATGACTCATCTAGAGACAAATTGTGAGATATGCTCGCTGACACCAAAACAAAAACTCCAGATCAACAAGCAGAAAGCGAAGCTTTGAGATGAAATTTGGAAAATATTCTCGCAATGCTAGACGACAGAGAAGCAAAAATAATCAAGATGAGATATGGAATAGATTGACCAAAATACACATTGGAACAAGTATGAGAAGAATTTGATGTCACAAGAGAAAGAATCAGACAAGTAGAACAAAAAGTAATACAAAAACTTAGAGAACATGAATGACTACAAAAAATGCTATGAATAGAAGACGATATTGCAAAAATAGACAGCCATGCGATGGCTGCATAGTCAGGTGAATTTTTTTATAAAAAAGTTTTATGAGAAAACCTTGGGAAATAGAATCAGATAATAAAAAATTGGAATCAAATATAAAAAACACGTTCTGGTTTTTGTTAACAAACAGAAGACACTATATAGTATTACTTAGTGTCTTTTTTTTGGCACAAGAATGAAACACGTCACAACTGTTGTGAATGAGTTTGGTTGTATGAGAAGTTGCGTCTTTTTTGATAGAAATACCAAGTTCATATTTATCAGATAAACGAGGACATAGAAACGCACTCATTGGTGCGAAGATTTGTATGTTACTGTCTAGTATATTCTATATTGTAGGAAGTTATCATTATATGTTCTTTTTTGTAGGAGGGATACTAATGTCGTGTTGATTCGCATTTACAAGCGGAACAATACAAGCCTTCTCTTATGATACATTACGTGCTCTCAAAAAAGAGGATCAATACAGCTCAATCTACTGAAAAATCTGATGAAAAGTCTCATTTATACAAGTTTTTACGTTTGCATTGTTTCCAGTAATAGCTGAATACACATCTCTTCTATTGCCTTTCATCATATGAGTTGTGATTGATAGTATTGGTTTATGGGTTGCAGTACGTATGCATACACCCAAACAAGAAAAAGTAATAGCTACACAAGATACAAAAGTAGAATACATATGGTTTTTGAAAGAAAAAAAATTTATAATACGTGCAATTCTAGTGTGAGTTTTATGAGGATCTTTAGTAGCATTTTCCAAGTTTAGAGAACCGTATTTGTTAGAAATAGGAATGTGAATGGCATACATATGACTAGTTTCTGCTGGATCAAGAGTTGTACGACGAGGAATATCTCACTCAAAACTCTATACAGTAGCTAAAAACTATTCTATAAAAAAACTTGTTTTTATTGATGTAACTTTATTATTCTTTTATTTTTTTGTCTGAGCATTCATTCACAACTACATTATTGTATGAATAATATTTGCCGTAACTACGTGATTTAGACATGCAAGAGAAGTTTTATATTCAAAATACATGTTAGATAAGTATTGAAAAAATTGAAGCAAGGCAACAATGTTATCTATAGTATCACAAATTTCTTCTTTGATAGCTATAGGATGATGATTGTTTTTTGGATATTATACCACACTATCTATGTATTTTGGTCCTTACAAAGATGCAATGATCATACGAGGTATATGAGCAATAATTTTTACACTCATTTTATTTATTCTCCTTAAGGGTTTTACTACTAAATCACATACACAACATGGATAACGACCTAAAAATTGTAATAGAAATAATCAAGAAAGCTTGATCAATACTCATGAAATATTATGGATCCAGCAATCTTAATACAAAATTTAAAGTTGACGAGTTTGACCCAGTGACACAAGCAGATTTTGAATCAGAAAAATATATACTTGAAGAAATAAAAAAGCATTTCCCTGATGATAAAATACTAAGTGAAGAAACTGAAAATACGTTACGTGATTTTTCGTGAAGAGTCCGAATGATAGATCCATTAGACTGAACCAAAGATTTTGTGTGATGATGAGATATGTCATCCGTAATGATTGGATTATGTGTTGATGGTATACCTGAATTAGGAGTTGTGTTTGCACCAATTCGCAATAGTTTGTATTATGCTCAAAAAGGACAATGAGCATATTATATATCACACCATACTACTGCTCAAAAAATACATGTAAGTAATACTAATTCAATACATGAAGTAACGTACTTTTCTAAAAGTAAATTTTCTGAAAAAAGAGAAATAAATGAAAAAATAGAAGAAGTGTTTTCGTTTAAAAATATCCTCGATTGAGGTAGTGTATGAACTATACTATGAGAGATAGCTCGTTGAAAAGCAGAGTGTTATATTTTGACGAACAATAAATGATCAAAGTGGGATATCTGTGCCCCACAAATAATTTTGGAAGAGGCGTGAGGTACAGTCACAGATGCATTTTGAGAAAAAATAAATTTTTTATCAGAATGAATCAAACTTGATACATGTGTTGTTGCTACCAATGGGTTGATACACAACGAAATAATTAAAAAAACAAAAGTAATATTTTAGTGAATAAATATCAGACTTCACGTTTATTACATCACGTTTTCTCACTAATACGTTTTCTCATCAATATAGCTGATGCTTGCATTGATACTTACTGGATATCAATAATCTCTTTGTTTGAGATATTTTCGTCTAGCAAGTATAGTGTCTGTTTTTTGTGGGCTTTGGGACGTTTGAAATATTGTTGTAATTGATAAAGATGTTTCTGACTGACCAGAGGAATTCGTTATATCTCTTGCTACGTCGAACGTATGAATAACACTGTGAGGAAAAAGTTTGCTAAACTCCTGAAAAAGTTTGTCTTCAAGTTCTGACTTTTTTACATCGCTAGCAATATCGTCCAGTCACCTAATACGAACTGCATATGTCTTATCAAAAGTCTCTTGGAGGTGAGACTCAAAAACATGAATAAGATTAGTAACATGCATAGGATTTTCACTAAACATTTCTATCCCAACATAATATTTGTCAGATAAATTTTTGACTTCAGTAGAGAGAATATAGACGTCTTTGTAATGTTCCACAACATAATTTGTTAGGGTAGTAGTGATTTTTTCGTCATGAGAAACAACAACATCTTGCGGAATATAAATAGAAGATATAGGCATAATTTCCAAAGATAAAGCAACGGGCTCTTTGAGCGCAAAAGCAATTTTTTCTGACAAAAGATCTTTGTACTCATTTGTAAACAAGACAGACTCAGGGACTTTGATTGTGAGAGCAACATTTTGTATTGTTTTTGTTTTATCTGCAGAAAATTCAACAAGCTGGACTGCAGGATCAATAGTTGGTAATGTAAGTTTGAGAGTATTTGATATTGTGGTACGGGTTTTTAGGTTATCACTAATACGAATCATAGATGTTCGTAATGGAATAGAAACCAAAATAGTAGTAATTGAAATTATAACTATTTGTTTTATTTTATTTTTTTTGTTAGCATATTGTGGAGCAAAACCATACAAAAAGAAAAAGAGAAGTCATGCAAAAATAATAGCAACTAGATTTGCCAAAAAGAGCAAAAACGTCCCAACAGCGACATCTCGATTGAGAAAATACAGTCATATTCCTGTTGCACATAGAGGTGGCAACAAAGAAGCTGCAATTGCAGCACCAACAATAGTCCCTGATAACTTTTTGTATCATAGTACCAAAAAGGCAATCATACCAGATGCAAATGCTACTCACAAATCAAGTATTGTAGGAGTTGTTCTTGCGAGAATTTCACTTGTTAAAGTACCAAATGGAACCAAAGTAGCCAATATAATAGCACCAATAAGAGAAAATGCAATACTCAACACAAGATATTTTAGTGATTTGAAATACAATTTCATTTTACCAGTTGCTATCGCAAAACTGATTGCTTGGATGGGTTGTAACAATGGAGCAATCAACATCGCACCTATAATAACTGGTGTAGAATCCGTCAACAATCCAAACGTAGCAATAATTACAGAAGAGAGGAGTTGTAGTCGGTATAAAATATCAATATCAACTCATTCTTGAATAGTTGTTTGAATACGTTGTTGTTGCTGTTCATTACGCTTAAAGAAACGTAATGTTTTTTTCCAAAGACCTTTTATTCAAGTATAACGATCTTTTATCATATCTTCACTATCTTCGACAGCGTTATCTAACTTTTCGTGGAATCCATCATACATATCATGTAGCATCTCTTTATAATATTCCTTTGATTGTCAAAAAAAATCTGACAGCTGTTGCGCTCGTTGTAGAAATATGTCTTTTTTAGATAGTTTTTTGTGAGGTGATGATGGCATATGTGATATATATGAAGTGAAAAAAAATCTAGTTTTGTACAGAATTTCTAATTTGAATCAGTTCTTCAAGTGTTCCATCAGAAAACAAAAGATCATAATTTGTTGTCAAAATAGCATAATTTTGTATCAAAAAGTCGTATTGAGCTTGTAAGGTCGAAATTGAAGCAGTTAGCTTGTCAACTATTGGCAGATATCATCTATACTTGACTCTAAATTCAGTTTCTTTAGCTCAGCTATCTAACGCGGTATTAAGTCACTCTTGAGCAGTTGAGCCATTATTGTCAGTAAATCACTGCACGTACATAGCGTCAGCTCTATCTTTTTGATTACTATATGCATTGTATTCTGTTCTCAAATTGACAACGTATGTTTTCAATGGAGGCAACACAGTATTTCACTTTGCCAATAGTGTCTTGATTTTTTTGATATGAGTTTTTAGTGCAACTTCTTTGTCACTACTATTTGCAATAAGAGATTTCAAGTTTACAGAAGAACTTTTTTGCATCTGATCAACCAAAAACAAAAGTCAATCCATATCTTCTACTGCAATTGCTCATCCAAAACTACTAGTTTGATGTGATCAATATGTGATATTTGCATAACTTAAGCCAATAACAAATTCTCAAATATTTCTTTTGGGAATATAGTGGATTTCTCCTTGCTTGATATTTTGAACTGCAACTTGTGCAGGCAATCGCTGAAAAGAAAGAACCTGACTCTTTGTGGTCCACATTATCAATCACGTAATGACAAAAAATCACACATAAAACCAAACATTCTTGAGCATTTTAATAACTACTTCCATAGTAACTTTTGGTATAAAACTATTTTAAATATACAAATATACACTATTATACTTGTCATGCTGCAGTATCTAGTGACTGTTTGAGTTTTTGAGTAGCGAGATGTCTTGCTTCGTCATCAACGAATGTATTTGCATCATTTTTTTGTGTCAATCATTCAATAACTTTTTGTGTTGCTTGTTGTTCTGGTGGACTAAGGTCAGCAGGAGAAATATTCTCACGTTCTTTAGCTCATAAATCTTCACCAAATGCCATAGTATTACAAAATAATAAAAAAACCTATACAATGTATATACTACAAAGTATAGGATTTCTCTGCTTATTTTTCAAAACAGATTAAACGAAAACAGCTTTTTTGATTGACAAAAACTATTTTTATTATTTTAGCAACTGATTTACTCTTTTGATAAATAATGTTAAGTCTTTGATTTCTCATCATTCTAACATCACAGCTTGTTCGTACAAATACATTGCCATATCTTTGACGCTGTCAGACGAAGTATCTTGTTTGTATGTGTCCATCATTTTGATAGCTAATGGATGAGACGCGTTGATTTGCAGAGTTTTTTTGGCAGCAGGCATGGCTTGTCACATAGATTTCATAATTTTTTGCATTTGAGCGGATGGTTGTCATTCTTTGGTAACAACAACAGCAAGTGCATCTTGTAGTGTAGTTGTAAGTGTAACATCCTCCAATACATCTTCTCAGACAGTCTTTTTGACAAAAGCCAAGAAGTCTTTGTGTTCATTTGTTTGTTTTTTGATTTCTTTGTCTGCTTTTGCTTGTTCTTCTTTGTCTCCAAGTTGCACATCTTGTTCTGATGCGGCTTTGAATTTTCGTCCTTTGTATTCTTGTAAACCACTAACAACGTATTCATCAATCGGATCTATCATCAACAACACATCGGTTCCATATTTTTTGAATTGTTCGATGTATGGAGAATTTTCAAGTTCTTGGATTGACGTTCACGGTAGGTAGTACAAGAAATTTGCTGGTGTGTCCTCAGAGTCAGATCAATCTTTTTTATCTATTTTCTTGTCGTCTTTTTTATCGTCTTTCTTGTCTTCTACTTTTGTGTCAGTATTAGCAGCTATATAATCATCAAGACTTATATATTTTTTTTGATTCATACTATAAAACAACACTGTTTCTGCGATCTTTTCTTTGTTTGCAAAGTCGTAGTGAATTCATTCTTTGAGAATACGTCCATAATTCTGGTGAAATTCCAAAAACGCTTCTGGTTCTTTTTTCTTTTTTCGAGCGAGAGATTTGAGTACTTCTTTGACAAGACTTGCCTGTAGTTTTGTCATCAATGCAGAGTTTTGCAAAATTTCACGAGACACATTGAGAGAAAGGTCATTTGTTTCTACAACTCATTTGACAAACCTCAACCAAATTGGCAACAATTCTTTACATTTTTCTAGAATCAACACGTTTTGGACATACAGATCTGGTCAGTATTCCTGTTGATTATCTCATCATTGCATCATAGCAAAAGGATTTTGTTTTTGAGGAACAAATAATAACGTTTTATAACTCAAAACTCATTCTGTATGTACATGCAACACATCCAAAGGATCGTTGTTGTCAAATGTCAAACTCTGATAAAAATCTTTATAATCTTCTGCTGTTACATCTTTTTTGTGTTTTGTTCGCAAAGACTGCATTGCATTTACTTGTTCAAGTTCACGTTTTTCGTCAGTGGGTTTACCATCTTTGTCGGTTTTTGCATCTTCCATCATCATAACTGGAACTGGAACATAGTTAGAATGTTTTCTAACAAGTCATTTGATACGAGACGGCGAAGCAAATTCTTTCGATTCTTCGTTGAGATACAAACGAATTTCTGTTCATCTTGTTGTTTTTTTGCTGTCTGTGATCGTATAATCTCATTTTCATTCTGAAGTTCGGAGCACTGCGTCTTCTCACACGGCTTTGGTTTCCAATTCTATACGTTCTGCAACCATAAATGCACTATAAAATCCTATCCCAAACTGTCCAATCAGGTCAGATCATATTTTTTCTTTCTCGTCCTTTTTTACTTGTTTCATAGCCTCCAAAAAAGACTTCGTACCTGACTTAGCGATAGTTCAGATATGAGATTGTACATCTTTTGAACTCATTCAGACTCAATTATCTATGATTGTAAGAATACTTTTATCCTCATCTGTTTGCAACGTAATAGCAAAATCAGTTTCATCTCACAAATACGATGTATCTTGAGCAGCCATTATTTTGGCTTTTTGGATAGCATCATTTGCATTAGATACCAATTCCCTCAAAAATACCTCTTTGTTGGAATAAATACTGTGTGTTACAAGCTGGATGAGTTGTTGTACATCAGCTTCAAAACTCTGAGTTTTTGTTGTTGTGTTTTTGCTTTGTGTTTTTTTGGACATGGTTTGGTTAGTAAATATATAAATAGCACCTAACTTACTCAAGTGATATTATACAAATAAAAAATATTTGCAAGAAAAAATGTAAAAAAGAAAAAATGTAGAATTAGAATACATAGTACCAAACAAGGAGGATTTGACATAAGAAGAATTTGACATAATAAAAAAGAGGAGTATACTTGAGGTATATACTTTTATTTTGCAATTGGCAAACGATGATAGAAACAGGGAGTGGACCGAACTATACACCAGACAAGCAACAAGAAAATACACAAGAGAATGCTACAATAGTACAAAAGCAATATGAATATCAAAAGATACTGAAGCATATAAAAACCATAAGAGAAAAAAAAGAGAAGCTAAATTCAGACTTAATAGTTTTAAGTGATACTCTTATTGAGCTAAGTAAGATTGAAAGCACTGATGAAGAAACTAAAACAATAATTACAGAATCTAAAGAAGATATTACAAACCAAACAAAAGCTAAAAGAGAAGTATTGCATCAAATAAATTCAGAAGAAAATTGAGAGAAAATGACATCTGATTTTCTGCGTATTAGTATATCAGAAGAAGCATTTATAAATCTTGAGAGTCCTTTACCAGGGTTAGATGAAGCATATAATGTATTAATAAAGAGTAAAAATGAATTAGAATCAGAGTTACATGAAATTGAATCTGAATTAGAAAAGGAAAAACAAGAATTTGAGTGAGAAATAAATAAATCTATAAAAGTTCAAGAAGATTTAATAACAAAAGAAGGATCTGAAATTGGAAATAACGAGGAAAAAATCCTTGTGCTACAAAATATAATACAAACCTTGAAACCAGTTAAAAAACTTTTAACAACTAAATGATCAGAAGATGCAAATACTCAAATTCAAAGACTAAAAGAGCTAAATACTATCTCACTTAAAAGTATTAAAAATATTAATGAAAAAATTACAAGTCTTAAAAATGATTTAAAGATTTTTCCAGAACATATAAATACCATAGAAATAAAGAGAGACAGTAAAAATAGTGAAATCACATGAATTCAAGTACAAATAGATAAAAACAGAGCTAGTTACGCAGAAGAACAAACAAATCTAGCAGAACAGCAACAAAAACAAGAACAAATCAAAAAACAAAACGAAGAAAACGAATATCTCAACAATATGATGAAAAAAGATTTGGAAGATAGCGAAAAATGAAGTGAAAATCTTAAAAATTATACGCTTAGTTTGGCGTTACAAGAAAGTGCTAAAGATTTAGAACCTGATACAATAGATAGTGTGGATCAATATGATATCAAAAATATAGCAAGGTATACAGAGGTCATACTTGCGTATCCACAAGTAAAAACACTACCAGAAAAAAATGATTTTAAAACTAGAATATCTACTATTTGAAGTCTGAGTCGTGCAACAACACAAGATTTAAAAAGGTTTCTTTTTGATACTTCTCCTTACATATTTGAGACAATCAAAACACTAGAGGATAAAGATGATGATAATTATGTAGATTTCCTTAATGAAAAAGAAAGAAAAGAAGCCATTGAGAAGCTATCAGAAATATATAAGACAGTTTTAAAAATAGAAGAAAAAGTTGTTTTTACAGATAAAACAAATCATACGCTCACTGATATAGAACTCAATGAAGAAAAAATTGGTAAAGTAAAAGATTTTTACATATTTTGAAAAGACAAAATAAACCTTGATACAGACATTTACACAAATTACTGGCTGATATCCGAGTTTTTAAAGAAAAAACTTTGATATAAAGATTCAGAGATGAACCCTTGCACAAATCCAGAAATCAAAATAACATTTGCAAATTTATTAGCACAGCTAAAATACCCTCAGGATTCAGTCAATGAGCGTGCACTTAGAGCCATGAAAATAGCAAAAGCTATAGATTTGATATGAAAAATTGCTTTAACTCATGAGACTAGTAGAGAAACACCATATATCCCCAAAAGGGGAGATGATGTATATGGCTCAAGCAGCGTTATTGCAAGAACAATTGACGAAATAAAAAATACAAATGAAAATGAAAGCGGAGTAGATGTGTGCATTAAGCAAGCAAAAAAATTCGACCCAGAAATATTCGATCTAGTCAAAGAACTCTATAATATAAAGGAAAAAGAGTCTCTTTAAAATTAACTCAAAAACAATGAGCTTCAACACAATCAAAAAAATAATAACCAACCCCATAATCTGATTTTCATTTCTTTTTATTACAACGCAACTTTTAGCAAACTTAGAAAATACAAATAAAAAAGCAGATATAAATAAAAAAGCAAATATGACTCAACTACTAAAAAATGCTACAGACAATAACCGAGTATGAATGTATGATACTTGAAAAGAAATCATATATGACTGGCAAGAATCACGTCAAAAAGAGTTGGAAGACAAGCAAAAAAAGTTGGAAGATAGAAGGCGTAATTTTAAAAATGCTGTTGAAAATATGCCATACTCTCTAAATATAACAACTATAAAATGAGATTCAGTAAGATATGACACATTACTAAACGAAAAAAATTCTATCTATCTAGTAAAAAATATTATAGAAGCAAGTCGTTTTGAATGAGAAGCTACTTATCAAAAAATAAAAAATATGGAAATGTTATTCGATAAAAATTATCTTTATATTCGTGATAACGATAAGATCATAAAAATGGATATATTATACCATCAAGACAAAGTTTGATTATATAATTTTGAAACAATAAATTTTAGTTTAAAGGCCAGAGAAGTTTATCTCAAAAGAAATTTTAATGCTATGGAAATTACTCCCATGAGAGTTTATTCAGATTAAGAACATCCAATAAGTTTTTTAAAAGCAATAGAGTTGTTACAAAATAACAAAATCACTAGATATTCATTGAATAGTACAGAATTAATAGAGGTAATTAACAAAGTAATACCTAATTTTATCGACAAGACTAGTCCTGACTTAAAGGAAAAAGAGTAGTAAATTTTGGACTAATCAAATACCACTAAAAGCATGAATAAAATAACAAACACAAAGACACATAGAGAAAACACAAATAACCAAAAACAAAATATGAATTTTATTAATTTTTTGGTGATGCTGAGTATGTCGCTTTCATTTGTATTTACGACACAAACTACCAAAGCACAACAGACGAAGCAAGAGATAAAACAAAACACTACCAAGAAGACAACAAATACAACCAAGACAACAAATAGCAGAGAGTCTGGAACGAACTCTCTCAACAACATCAACCAATCAATAGAAAATGCAATACTTCAAAAAAACAAATCAGAACTAGAACATTCTCTCAATCTACTTCAGACGTATCACCCCAAAGCCTTTGAAAAACGTATGTTTGGATTACTCTCACAAAAGTATGGCTATCTCTTGCTCTATGACTCTATACAAGTTTTACATGATCGGGAACGCTTTCAACAAGCAAATACTTTACCGCTAAGTACTAGAGAACTCATTGTACAACAAAATATACAAAAAAAACTATCTGACAGCAGTGCCGTTTTGTCTAGATGAGGACGAACAGATCAAAAAGTAGCGAAATTTGAGGCATACAAAATAGAGTTAGAACAACGAGCAAACAAAGACCCAAATAGTGATATTTGGGAAAACATAGATAACAAAAAAAAGTATGAACAGTTTGAAAAACGAATGCAACAAAAATTCGGGGCTGCAAACAATACTCAATCAGAGTTATTGAATAGCTATATCCAGTTAGAAAAACAGAAAAACATAATCTTGGAAGAAATAAGAAAGGACTTAAATATACACCTTGAAAGTGTAGAAAAAAGTGAAAAATGATATATCATAACCTATACCAAAACAACACTATCGAAAGACAATTTACAAATCACACAGACACTACAAAAAAGAATAGAATCATCGTCAGATTTATTTTTTTGGCCTATAATAGATAAATTAAAACAAGAATGATTATATTCAAACATCCAAAATGAAAAATGAATAGAAGCCTGACACGGTGGAAGTTCTAACCAAAATGACAATACGTTAGAGAAACCAATGATACTTGGGATGGAGTTTGATCGAGATGAACTAATAGAGCAAATTGGCAAAGTCAATCTATCAAACACAATAAAACAACAAAAAAACACAGAGATGGATAGTAGTGTTATACAAGCTTTGCAAGAATTGGCGGAGTTATGACTGATCAAAGATGATTTAAAGACAAGTCTAGAAAAAGAGAGGAGTAGTGAAGCACAAAATTGAGATGCCATATGAGATACAAACAAAAAGACTACTAGAGAACTAAAACAAAATAGATTGTCTATAGACGATATTGAAAAATGAGACAATAATACAGCAAAGACAACAGCAAAGACAACATCCAAAAAAGAAGATAAAGAACAAGAAAAATCAAACAAAAAGAAGACGTTGTGATTCAATAAAAATGCATTTGTTGCAAGTAGTAGCGATTCATGAATACACAGACCTACACTTGATAAAATAAAAGAGAATAAATGTATCTATTGAACCATAAAGCCCGCACATTGATTTTGACCTTCATTGTATGTATCTCGTCAAGTATTATCTCTTTGAGATGAAACAAAGGAACTAGCAACAAACGTTATATTTGATAACACATCAAAAAAATCGCTAGGACAAATAAGTATAAAAGTATGATCAGATTGAGCAATATGGACTGCATATGACCCAGAAACCAAAACATACGCACTTCCAAATAGTGATTCTTTTGTAGATCAAGAGACATGAGAAAAACTAAAGGTGGAAGTCAAATATGACAACCAGCGTGAGATGTTTTTTGCAGAAGGTGCAGAATGAAAACTAGTTTCGTACGAACTATTTAAAGCTACTATTACGGCTGAAAAGTATAAACAGAAACCAAACAAACAATTTGGCAACACGTGGTCACAGAACACACAAACACTCTTATCTTCACTTAAAACATTAGAACCAAAACGAGCTGTTGATACATTGGTACACTATATCAAAAATAATTGAAAATATACAAACAATCCGGAACTATTTGAAGAATTTGCATCCTCAAACCAAAAAGTAGACAAATACATGGTTATGGATTGTGATATAGCTTGAAAGCTATTGATAGCATATCTTGGAGAAGTATGAATTCAATGACAATTGATATGATGTTTTTCGGAAAATGGTGACTGATTGTTGACATCAGATGAGGGACATGCATATGTCAGAGTACTTATGCCAGATGGTACAGTTTTGTTTGTAGATCCTACTCCTACAAATTGGCATGACCAAAAAGAAAAAAGTGCCTTTGAAAAAACAATACAAGCAAGTGAAACAGAAAGACAATCAATATTTGAAGATAGTGAAAAAAATGAGCTAATAAAACAGTGATATGATGTGGAAGCAGTACTAAAGTGAGAAAAAACAATAGTCAAGAGTGCCCTCCAAGCTAAAAAAACTATAGATGAAATCAAAAAAAAATATGAAAAACTAACGACACAATATCAAAAAAAGCAATTTCTTGAATATTTGTTGCAAGATATAGAAAATAGTGATATCAATATCAGTCAAACATTCATCTATTTTTATTGCGATATAGAATATACTAAATTTTTTTGATATAGAAAATTTGACAAAAAAATTACTCATTTTGCAACATCGATAACGTATTACCCAACCAACGAAGTATATAATTTAGAAGAAATATGTTCTTATTATCAGTATGTATACGAAGATGTTCAATTGATGAGAAGTAGATTTTGAGGAAAAGAGCTATATTGACGTTTTAATAAGAATCCTGAATATCCAATCTCATATGTGCTCCTAGCTAATTCGGTTAACAAAAATAAAGAAATCAGCACCTCTCTTTTAAAAGAACATGAAAATTCTCCCATACTCTCTACACCAAAAATATGTGAAGGGGAGAGTATAGACACTAATAGCGATGTAAAAAAAATAAAAAACTCTTCTCTCTATAGATTATTTCATTGAACATGAACAAAATTAGACCACAAAAAGTTTATAGATTTTTGTAAATGATCAGATTTTGAGGAGATGATAGCCACGAATGCATATGGTAATCTGGTATTGTTTATTTTGGAAAATGACGAACAAAACCAACAATGAGTCATTGATGAAGAAGTACAATTTATTTATAATATTTCTAATAAGTCGTGAATACGATATTCACTACAAAACAATAGCTGAATGAGAACTCTTATAGAAGATAATTCTAAATCTTCGGGAGAAATAAGTGTAGATGGTGATATGTTAGTAAACGATAATCCATTGTATGACAAGTATAAAAATGAATATATTGAATTTCTCTCTCAAAAAAACATACATATTAGCAAAGAAGATATACAGATATATATACAGTGAAATCATATGTTTTTTGTGTGAGATTGAGTATGAGAGAACATAGTGCAAGAATACAAGAATATATATCCTATACAATATATGAAAACAAGTACAATCTATTATAAAGATATTAAGAATAATTGAAAAATTAAAATATTACCTGACTTTTTGTACTCAAGGAGAGTAGTTGAAAATTCATCTCTTTGAGATTTGCCTATTTTTTATAAAAACAAAACACGTTTTATTAACAAAAATGGAATTCTCTATGAGGACACGATGTCTGAAGATTTAGAGATAAGTATGCATTTAGAAAAAAGCACAAATATATTGTTATCAAAAAAGATTGAAGATCTGACATTCAACGATACACAAAATATACTTTATGCTATAGTTGAAAATATATCTCTTAATAGACTACCTGTCAAAGTTAATCAAAATCAATTCTCGACACACAAAGAGATAGACTTTGAAACATACCAACTGTGGAAAAAAACATATGAAATATTTTTGCAATCCAATACTATACAAAAAGAAGAAATGTTTCATTTGTTAATTCGTTGAGCTGATTATAGATTTTTGTATCAAAATATAACACCATCGAACATAAAAGATCTCTTGCATCCAGATAGCAGATCTCGACAACTAAACTACTTATTGGCTGAGGATTCTTGGACCAAAAAATATCTCTACCTCACACAACAATGATCACCTATAACTTCACGAGAACAGATAGAATCAGTCACACAAAAACAACTCGAAACCATCACAGACAGTCAGGTGACATCTTTTAGAGTAAGTGTAGTAAAAAAAGCAATGAAAAAATATTTTTCACAGTTTGATACAGACGAGAAAGACCGATAAAACAATCAAAATTTGACAAAAGACAAACAAATAAGGATAATTAAGATGTAGCATTGCTACATTTTTTTAGTTTGTGAGGCACCGTGTCACAAGAAATCCTCATACAAACACTAGAAGAACTCGTATGAGTTCGATGACCTGCACAATGATTTTTGACGTTGATTCGCGCAGGACGTTTTTCTGATGAGCTCAAAGATATGCTTTCACAAGCTCTTATGCAAGCAATTGGTGAGGTAAAAGACAAAAAAGTCAAAAAAACGCTATTGAAAGCACAAAGCTCTTTGGAGTTATTACGTCAACAAGAAGAGCAAGAACGTGAAGAGGAGTTGGAAGACCTCTTGGAACTAGAAAGTATGTTTGATGATCTATAGTCTTTATAACCCAGATATACAACAATAGAAAATGCGCACGCAATAGAACAGGTAAGTGACATTTCCAACAAAAGTTGAGAAGAGTTTTTGAAAGATCTTAAAAATTTTGACGATCAAGAAAAAAAACAAGCAAAAGATGCTATAGAAAATAAAGATATACTAAAAAATACTGACTTTATTGCAGGGGTTAAACTAGAAATATGATCGTATCTATTACAGACCTGATATGTATCAAAAGCAGAAAACATACAAGATCCTGGTATCAAAGAACTCATCGCTGCTTTTTGTCCTGATGCATGATTGCGAGATCTCAAAAGATGAGCTCTAAACAAAATAGTTTCAGAAGTCGATAATGCCAAAAAAAATAATCCTGACCTGACTCAAGAACAGATCAAAAATTCACTGTGATGATTGTATGAGTGAGCAAAGACTTTTGTCACCACATCATACGAATCAGCTCAAAAAGATAACAAACTAAATACAGCTCAAACTTACAATAATTTAGGAATTAAACTAGGGTTTTGGGAATGAAAAACAACAGAAACATCTACTAGCACACCAGAAAAAACACCAGTTCAAACTACTACAACAGAAATAAAGAATACTAATGAAACTCCTATCGAAAAAACGCAAGCTTCTACTAGTGAATCGATGAAAAAAAATATAGAAGATATTTCTCCAGAGAGATTAGAAAAAGAAATGGATAAAGTCAGAAAGAAAATGTGAAACTCCTATATAATTGAATCAAAGGAAGGTAGTAACTGGAGAGTAAAGGAGTTTGCTAGAGCAGTTATCTTAGCAGAAGATCAATGAGTTGAAGATGCCTATAAATTATTAAATAAGAATTTATTCTGATCTTGAGACAATCATGCATCAAAAGAAGACTTTTTTAATAATATAGTATATCCATTACAGACGGGTTGATTGACAAACTTCTTGGTAGCACTACAAGATATAGAAGCAACAGAGAAAAAAGGCATTTTAAATAATGAACTTTTTGTTCAAGTTTGAGATAAAAATATTTTTGATTTCTTTAAACAATATACCTGAAAAGAAAATCAGCCTTCTGTAGACCAAATCTATACCCATTTGAAATGATTTACAAAAGAAGCGAAAACAGAAGAAAGACAAGAAGAAAAAGCAGAAAATAAAGAACAAAAGCAACTAAATGATAAGTTAAAGTGAGTATTTTGAGAAACTTTAGAAAGTATCTGACAAACAAAAGACATATCTGAAAGTGTTATCACAAGTATTCAAAAAGAATATAAGTGAAATCTTCATATTTTTGCCGATTGAGAATGAAATCTCAACGAATCAAAACTCAATCGTATGGTCAATATATTTACTATACTTGAAAAAGCGTGAACACCATTTGATACTGGTAAAATAAGTGTACAAAAACGAGATGAATACTTTGGTAAACAAGCAGAATACGTTGAAATATTAGCTGCAACAACCATTAGTAAAATCAGCAAACTAAATAGTGATGATTTTGATAAAGCTATGCAAAATAACTGAATCAGCTTTATAGCACAATGAGATGAACTCGGATTTTTGACGTTGTATTATAATTGAGATGAAGAAAAAGCAATACAAGACTTGGAAAAATCAAATAAAGACGTAGTAGAAAAAAATCTAGATTCTGATGAAAAAGTAGAAAATAAATTAGATAAGACTTTGAAAAAAAATATGAAATGAAACATAGCAGACATAGCACAAGAATTTAATACATCAGAAATTATTTTAAAAAATATATTTGATGAATATAAAAAAGATTTACATCTTTTGGCTGATGATACTTGAAAGTTTGACGAAGTAAAAATGAATCGTACGATTGCAATTTTTAGTGAATTGACAGAAAAAGACATCCCTTTTGCTACATGATGACTAAGTATCAAAGAGCGAGATACTTTGTTTGCAAAAGAAAGTATTTCTACAGAAATCAATGCAATAGCAATCATCAATGACATCTCAAAAGAATCTAAAAAAGTAGATAGCAATTTGCTTGGACAACTACTTGCGTGAGAATGAAAAAACCTACTTCGCAATGGGAAGATAGTAGAATTTAAAAATATGTACCAAAAAGTACAATCTGAACAAGAATCCAGTCAGAAAAATTCTTTTTTTTGAGGATTATTTTGAATAAATAAAAATGCGACTAACACTCCAACCAATGGTGAAACAAAAACACATATTATCACAAAAGAAGAAAGAAGACAAGCAAGAAGGGAAGAAAGAGAAGAAAGAAGACAAGCAAAAAAGGAAGAAATCAAACAACAAGAAAAAAAACAAGAAGCTACACAACAAAAACAAAGTACAGAAACTAAAACAACTCAGTATAAACAGCCCGAAACAAGTAGCTACGCAACAAGTAGCGAAAGAAATTCAACGATTGAAAGTGCTTACCGTCAGGTAGATACGCAATCAAACAAAGTTGCATCACAGAATCAGTTTGACTCTTACTCTTTGCCATCAGACGATGACTTATCAGAGAAATTCGGGCCTGATGTAGATACCAAGCAAATCAATGAAAAAACAAATGAAGCTATGCGAAGTGGAGTCTTGTCCAATGCTGTGACAACAATTTTGGATTGATTACATGTGCCTATTAGTCAAGAATCACAACAGACTCTTTTGGACAAAATAAATTGATGACAGGATATAAAAGCTGACCAAAATGAAGTTTCTTTGAGCTATGAAAGTAATGGCCAAACTTTTGATATTTCATATGATCTTCATACAGGAAAATTTTCTATGGATTCACCTTGTATTGTAGATCTTTCCAATAACACATTGTGAAATGGGAAAACAACAATGACATTACCAACACTTTGAAATATGAAATCTCGAGTACAAGACATACCTAACAAAAATGTATCAAAAGCCAATAACGCAGAAGAATATGAACAAAACGTTCGCGCAGAGTGTAATGCAACAATAAAAAACAATCTACAAAATCACTTACAAGAGTCAACAAAAACAGGTATCACAAAAGAAAAATTTATCCAAACAAATCTACAACGAAATACACTTGTACAGAAATTACAAAATATTGATCCAGATCTTTTCCCAGAAAAAGGCAAACAAATAGACGCTAAAATAAATCCAGAAAAATTTGCAACAGTAAAAACATTGTATGATACTATGCGTCTACATCCTGAGCACGTGCCTGACATGATCGACCAGTTTACACAACTGTCTTCACTAATCACAAGCCCAATAGCAAGAAGCAAATCAGAATACTTACAAAATGTCTTTGATAACCAAGACAACCTAGCACAAAATCAAGTTATGACAGATGTTGATATGAGTGATAGCCAATCATCAGAACTGATATCTATGTTTTCACAACAAGAATGAGCAAATATGCAAACTCTCAATGTTAACAACCTCAAAACATTTGTGCATACATTACAAACAGATCCACACCCAGATCAAAGTCTGATGGCGAACTTACCACCATATGCCAAAGCTAAATTTGCAAAATATATAAACAAGTAGCATAAAACTCCAAACAACTGAAAAATCATTTACTCTAACAAATCATGAGTTCATTCTAAATGTTTGTCATCTACATGTGTATAGATCTGAGTTGTCGTAATGGACGCATGTCACAATAACGTCTGAACAGCTCTGATATCTGCTCACTTTTTGAGCAAAGTTGTCGCAAAACTATGTCTTAGCGTATGTGGAGACACCTTTTTGGTGATACCAACAAGATTTGCATACGTTTTGACAATATATTCAACTGCATTTCTGCTTATTTTTTTGCCAAAGCTATTATGAGAAACACTGACAAAAATATAATCTGACTGAGGTGGAAGTATTGCAATGTAAGACGTGAGTACGTCTCTTGCTTTTGTTGTTAGGAATACCGATCTAAGTTTTTTTCATTTTCAGACGATACGAAACTGTTTACTATCTTGACGAATATCATCAAAACGCAAAGCAATCAACTCCGAGACTCTCAGTCACGTAGCATACAAAAAGTACAATATAGTCAGATCTCTTTTTTGTTTGATTTCATTTTTTTCAAAAACTAATGGGGCATCCAGCAATAACATCACCTCTTTTTCTGTCAAAAACGACACATCATGAGGCTCTTGCTTAGCTAACTCTACCTTGTCATAATCCATACATTCAATTTCATTTTTTTTCAAAAACTTTAAAAATGACCTAACTGCAACTTTATGATAATTTATTGTAGTTTTTCAGAGATTTTTTTGCTTGAGATACGATCAGTATCACAAAATATGCATGGGTTTGATTAGTTCTATATCAATATCTCAAACGTATTCAACAAATCTGTTGAGCCGCAAAGAATAGTTCTCTAGCGTCTTGGGACTAGAGTTTTTGGCATCTTCTAGATACTGCATATAAACATCAATTAAATCTGTTATGTTTTGCATTTGATAATTTATTTTATATGCAAATAAAACACAAATTACATACTAACCAATAAACATAAAAACACAACCTAACCTTGCACAATATAATCATTTATTCTTTGCTTTCAAACTTTGAAGAAACTTTGCTTTGAATACTGAAAGAGGAGGTAGAGATTTGATATAATTTTAAGATATTTATTTGTCAATATAAATAAAATACTAAGTACTTATATATTTATTTTAAATGAAATTTGTATATACTATATCATAATTATTTATTTTCAAAAAAGCTATGGTTGGTTTTATAAAAAAACATATTGATAGTATTTTCTTAAAAGATGTAGGAAATTTTTACAATGACCCTAAAATAAAAACAAGGTTACAAGACGAAGAAAAAGAAATAGAAAAAATAAGTATCGATAATTTACCAGAAATCTCTACTTTTTTATATAAAAAAGTAAAAAAAAATTAGAAAACGTATGGAAAGATCAAAAAAAAGATTTACAGTCAGATCCAATAAAATACCAAAGGTTCCTTATCTATTCAATAAAGCATTGATTCGAGAAGGATGTCTGGGGTTTACTTAGAAATAATACAAACCTAGTTAGTTTCGAAAACTGTAAAAATATAGGTGGCCTCAATTGAATTCTCAAAAAATTAATTAGAACTGATACAACATATGCAAACAAGGTGTGGAATATGATACAAAAAAAAGAGTTTTTTGAACTCAATAAAATAAGGGAAATAGATTCTATTTTTAGTGAGCTAGTAAAACAAGATGAAAAATTTGCAAAAAAGATAGAAGAAAAAACAGGGAGTATTAAAGATCTTTGCAATATAGTTGATAAAGAGAAAATTGAGAAGTTACTTGCTTTCATGAAAAAAAAAGGTTACATCAATTCCACAGAAATAAAAGAAAGAGATATATTATGGTGCAAAAGCGACCTGATTCCAAATAGATTATTTTCCGCTATGATTGAAAAGTGATACAAAGTAAACGAAATTTATGATGGAGTAATAAAATTAAATGATGCTCCATTCTCACCTAGTGGTATATCAAGTATTCAATCTATCCTTGAATCATTAGTTCAACAATGATACAAAACAACAGAGATTTGAAAACAAGTATCTAAATATATATCTTCATATGATGATTTCTTAACAAAATATGATGGAAGCATTCTCTATGATCTAGTAGAGAAAGATAATTACTTTGCAGAGAAAATTCGAAACATTGTAAAAAAAGAAGAAAACGTAAAATTTAGATTGTACCAAAAACTTTATTGAAAACTCCGTAAAGAAGAGATTCTCTCTTTTATAAAAAAAAATACTCCTGAATATTATAGACGAAACGATAAGTGAGAGATTTTGAATTACAATCTTTTATCTAGCGCAACAAAAGAACAAATAGAAAATACACTATCATGAAATAATACAGTTATAGAAATACAAAAAACAGATTCAAAATTATTCGTCCTATTGAAAAACGGGAATTTGATATTCGTTAATATAATTGGCAGTAAACAAGCTGAAATTTGGCAAGAAATCCATGATGCAAACATTCCAACTGCGCCAATATACGGAACTCCAATACAAAAAAAAAACTGAACAAAAACTATTTATTCTAGATACTGTGGAGAAAGTATTGCAATTATATGAGACTTTATACATTCAGACATGCTTGTTGAAATTGAAAAACAAAGAGCAAAAATCTTACAAGAAATTGAAGAAAAAGGTATACATCACTGACATGCACACCTTGGAAATTTTGTTGTAGAGTTTATCAACAAAGACTACTATCAAGAACAGATTAAAAAAAATATGACAATCAATACGATAGAATATAACGCCAAATACTTTGTAGATGCAAAAACAGCAAGTAAAAATTTGGCTGACTATAAAATCATAGTCAGAATTATAGACATGGATGCTGCAAGGAAAGTAATCTAATTTCCCATCCAATAAAAAAGCATCATATTTTTACATTTGGAACGAGATATTAGGTAATTTCAAATTTAACAATAATAATAGATTTTAAGCAAAGTATTAAACGCAAAAACACAACCCAACCTTGCACAACATACATTGTGCAAGGTAAAATATATGTGTTTTAATGAGGGAATTATCTAAGACGTATTCTTATCAATATATATCTTAGCCCACCTTATATTTCCTCAATCTCTTTTCTCAGATATAAAATCAAATCAAAGCTTCCTTTTTGCGTCTCGAAAGGTTTCTTTAGCTGATTGATAACTTTGATTTGAGTGTGAAATATATTTATATGTATTGTCTTGAAGTTCTCGTGAGTAATTACTAAAAGCTCAATCTCTATGTATTTTCAATAAATGTGTACACTTCTTTGACAAGATACTCACTATTTTATGTTTGTTTTTATTATATACACGATATGGAAACTTATCATACAGCCATTTTAGATTTAGCTTCAAATAACGCAATAATGACTTTCATAATTCTACTAAGAATTTCCAAAAGTAAATAATTACAAGAGATAAAATTGTTGAAGAGATACCTATAATAATACCTCGAAGTATTTCTTGGTCATTCATAGTAAGAAAAGCATACATTATAAAAGAATATTTTACCTAACTCAAGTACTCTCAATATTTCAGATAAAACCTCAAGGTTTCATTTGTGAATATTTTTGTTTTTTTAAAAATCATCATCCTTGTAGATTAAAAATTATACCTTCAAGTTGGCTCTTATCATAATTAGGAAAGTTTTCTTGTATTGTTTTAAATGGAACAACTCAACCCTTCTCTATGACAAAATCTAAAACATTTTGATGACTAGATACTAGTTTGTTTCAATGCCTATATTCGTTTTTTACATTATTTATATCACGTCATGCTTGATTTATTTTTCAATAGTTTTTTTCATTTCAAATGGATAGTTTTATCTTTTTTGATAATGTATTATAACGTATTGTTTGTACAATTGCTATAACGATTAAAATAATATTAGTAATTGTTGATCAAATCTCATAGGCAGTCATTAACTAATAGTATAAAATATAAAAGAGGCAGATGTTTAGTTACTAGTCAGAAATATTCTTTAACAAACTCAAAAGTTCGATATTTATATAAAAGCTTTCTCTTCAAATTTTTTGCTTGCGTAAAATTCATACACGAACCAACTCATCAAGATATTTAGTAGCAGTTCTTTTAGAACATCAAATATCGTGAGACAAATATTGTATTTTTGTATAAGGGAACTTAAAAACATTATTTATAAGTCAGTGACTATAAATTTTTGAAGATTGTGTTTTAATTGTAATTTTATGAGAATTCATCATTATTTTTATTTTTTTGATAATATGCAGAGTATGTGTAGCTGATTCTTCTATCATCGTAATCATCCACAGAATTCGATCTTCTCGAGATCAGTTATCGCGGACCGATTGCAACTGTTTATAATACTCACTTTTATGTTTATTAATTGATCTACTATGATACAGAATTGGCGTATCTAATAATCAACTTTTAACTAAGTACAATACATTCACTATACGTCATACTCTACCATTTCAGTCATAAAATGGATGAATACTTTCAAATTGATGATGAATTATTGACATAATGATCAATGGATCGATACCAGTGTTATTGCTATTTATAAATCTTTCCAAATCTTCTAACAAATCCATAATATCAGAATATTTTTGTGGTGGAGTATATACAACTTCATTTGTAGTTTCATTTAAAATAACAGTTCAACGATCTTTCCTAATACCAATATTATTACCTTCTATAATTGACTGAATCTTGATAATGTCATCAATAAGAATAAGTTCATTTTTTTTGATCAAAGAATATCAAAATAATGATGCTTCAGCATATTTATGAACCTCTTTTACTGATTGATTAGAAAAATTTTTTCCCTTTATATTTGCTTTATACAAATCATCTTGTGTAGTAATAATACTCTCAATAGCAGAACTTTCCTTTGCTTCTTGCAGAGAAAGTGTTGTTATAAGAATATTTTGATCTGGCATACTTTCAGAAAGACCTTTGAGTTCTCACAATAAACGATGTACTTCAGAAAGTTTTTTATAAATCGCAACTGTTTCTAATGTATAATTTGAAAGTATAGTTTGTATGTTTTCCATAAATATAGTGTCATAAAAAATCAATTTCTTTACACTATTTTATAGATAGTGTCACAAAATGCAATTTCTTTACACTATTAAATAAACAGTGTCACAAAACTTAATTCCTTTACACTATCAAATACAGAACGTATCAGGTTTTATTGGTTTTTCACAAAAAATTCACAAAATAGAAATATACAAAAAAGCAACACTACACATTGTAATAGCACTATTCTCAAGATACACTCCTCTTTCTAACAAATACGCATCATCTACATATTAAAGTTTTTGTTTTTATTTTATATAACATCTATCAAAAATCCAAACTCACAACTTCACTATTTCAGATATACGACGTACTAGTTTGATCAGAACAAAAATATAAGTCAGTCAGTAGATTTTGTTGTGGAGGGGTAGTTAATATTTAAAGACAACATCTACATGATACTTGTGATTAAGTTCTATGAAATGTAATATTTTTCTATATTCGGATTGAGAACAGGGATTGTTTGATATATCAAGCATCTTTAAACCATTAAAAAGAGTTTTATTGAAGTCTTCTTTAGGTAAAAGAGACTCTGCTTCAAAAAACAAATTATCTGATATATCAAGATCACTAATAAACTTCCAATTCCAAAATCCAAGTGGTAGTCTTGATAATAAATTTCAAGAAAGATTTATTTCCTTCCTAACAATATCATCATCTTCATAAACGAATTCAGGAAGATATACCAAAACGTTATTTGAAAGATTAAGCTCTCTTAATTTCCCAATATTGAAAAGAGATACGGGGATTGTCTCAATTTTATTACTTGATAGATTTAGATATTCTAGTTCTTCCATTGATCAAATATCTGAAGGTAAAACTTTCATAGTATTGAAAGATAAGTTCAAATCCTCTAATTTCTTTTGTTCAAGCAAAAAAGATGGAAATTCTTCAATTTGATTATTTGAAGCATCAAAGAGAATAATATGATTGAACAATCATGAAGGAACTTTTATAGAAGAAATATTATTATAAGATATATCTAACCCTGATAAATTAGATAACTTTGATAGCTTAGTAGGAAAGTCAGACAATCAACATCATGAGACACCTAGCTGTTGCAAACTATCCAGAGATAGAATTACATCAGGAAAATATCAAAAATTATTATTTGAGACATTGAGATTAATTAGCTTAGATAACAATGAAAATGAAGATGGAAGCGATATTAAATTATTATTTGAAATTAGCAATGCCGATAACTCTTTTAATTTACCAATTCCTGATGGTATAATAGCAATCTTATTGTAAGATAAATCAATTCCAGAAATCTTTTTAAGTAAAAAAAAGAGAATTGGGCAATACAGAAATATTGTTTTTTTGAAGTTCTATATCTTCTAAATCTTTTAGTTCTCATATCCGATCTGGAATTTCATTAATTTTGTTATTTGCTATATGCAAAGTAGTAAGGTTTGTATAGTTACGTATAGCATCAGGCACTTGAAAAAACAGATTATCACTCAAGTAACATTCTTTTACATTTTTAAAGTTTCAAAACCAATCTGGAAGAGAAGAGAATGCATTACCCTCAAGATCTATTTCATCAATTTTTGAAGAATATTGAAGTATATCCGGAAGAGAATCTAAATAAGTATACTTTATTTCTATTCCTTCTAAATTAGGTAATTTTCACTTAATTTCAAAGTGTAACAACGGACAATTTGAAATACTAATATATGACAAATTAGAATACCCAGAACCTAGAATTACAGACTCTAAAGCAGAATAAGAAATATCTTCACTAGTACTATTTGATATGATTACATTGTTTAAATTTATCATACCATTTGGCAGAGAAAGTGATTTTCAAGGAAAGTATGAGAATCCTATAAGTTCAATGGTTTCTAACAGATTATTATCTTTTATATATAATCACAATTGTTCACTAAATAGTTCTGAATCCTCCAACGTCCACTGACTATTGGATTCAAAAAATATCGCAAATGTTTCTAAGTTAAATAATATATTTAATTTAGAATCCATACTATATATACCATTACCAAGTTTATATTCTTGGTGTGCTTCGTAAATCATTTTCTTCATAATCTCACGTTTCTTTTCTATTTCTTCGTTCTGTTTCTCAACATCTTCTTTTGTCATTTGTAATACAAAACTTGCACTATCAGAGCTAGTTGTATATCTATGATTTTTAGCGTAGCTATAAACAATATGCTTCCGTATTTGACTTGATGCATCGTTACTATCAAGTCTATCATGATCATACTCAGTATATGCCCAATTGTATAGAGATACTTTATCCACGTCAGTATAAAATTCTTTTTTATGTTTTTGGGCAAAAACAAAAGACGCTACCTGATTCAAAAATTCTAGATATCATAAATCAGTCATTCGCTTTTCTTTTTTGATCTCTGCAATCGTTTTTTCTATACTCAACAACTCATCATTTGTTAATGAAACAAAAACACGATCTCGTATATTTTGACAAGATTCATTAGTATTATAAGACATACTCTTGAGTGGATCCATTGTTGCATCAACCAATTCGGAAGCAAAGAAAGGATGATTACTACAAATAGTAAGAATATCATTTGTCTCTAAGGATATTGAATCTTGTCAGACCCGGTGATAGTTTTGTATAGATTGTGTAGGAGAAAGCTTGATTTGCGTACTGTCTCGTTTTTCTAACATTCCAAATAACAAATTTATATATTCCCTTCATTTAGACGTTGCAAATCAGTTTTCTATAGTTGAGATAAAGTTTTTATTTCAATTCGCAAATGGATTTAATGGATTTTCTTTCGTTTTCCTGAGAGCCTGCAAAAGACGCTTTTTAAGTTTCAGTTCATCTATTGTTGAAGCATGAAATGACTTATAAACTCTTTGTTCAATATCTTGATATGTTTCATATTCTTCATATTCCTCCCAAATATCATCTTCTCATCATTGAGAACCATCCCAAGGAGTCAATGGTGGTACGTATTTATCAATCGGAAGAACGAGAGAATCTAATCATGTTGCGATAAGACTATCATTATACTCACTTAACAATAATGGTTCAGTTTTTGCATGGGTAAAAAACTCTCCATGATAGTATCAGTTTGATATAGCATCTCATACAAATCATAATAAAATATCAGATTGATACGCTTGTCGATCTTTAAAGTATTCTACTTTATACGTTTCATCTACTTTCATATCAGCTATTCGATGTGCTCTTAGCTTTTGATAGGATGGTCTATGAACGACGAGGTAGTTTTGATATTTTTCATTAAGTCCCAATATTTGTTTTTGCTTTGCGTCTAGTATCTCTACATATTCTTCATACAATAATGAATTCATACGATCTGAGCTAATTGTTTCTTGTGTTAGTGGATTTCAGTCATTGTCACAAACAATGGCATAATAATCTTTATTGTAATACTCGAGCGAATTATCGTTACTATTTTTACCTTCAAAGTGGTCACTATAGTTTTGTTGCAAAGGCGTAAGTTCAGATATTTTATGTATTGAAGCATTTTCAGCACTATGGCTTAGTTCAGCAAACAAATCATGAAGTTCCCATACATTTTTTTTGGATGGATATAGGATTATTGTATTTGATGCTGGTTTATACTGAGACCTTTCTCATTGTACAGGATCACGCATGGTTTGTATCGATGGACGTCAATATCTTTTCCATAAATCTACTAATATTTTACTTTGCTCAAGATTTCACTCAGTTAAAAATTCAAAAAAGTTTCTGACACTTTGTTCGTCAGATCACGCATCAAGGGATTGTGAAATTGGTGAAAACGTACCCATAGAGGTAGAAATCGTCTTAGGCTCCTTTTGCACTAACGTGCGAGGCTCATGTGGTACAGAAAAATTATAATCAACAGACACAGCAATCATATACTCTCATTGTATATTAGCAACATCAAAATCGGATTCTGCACTTGCAATCATGTCAGTTTCTTTTTGTTTACATAGATCTTGATATTGAGTTTTGATTGATTTGTAAGAATCAAGATATTGTTTAAATCACGTCACGTGATACGCTGATGTGAATGTACTATCATTTGCTATTATTCACAGTATATGTTGGTTTTGTTGTGTTTGTCGTAATGAGATATGTACAAGAGATGTTCTTGATGACTGGTGTGAATTCCAATGTTGCACTTGTTGTTGATAACTTGGCATCAAAATATACGTCCCCAAGGTATCGAGTCACAAACGGTTTTTAGATTGATTATCTAATAATTCTCACCCTACAATAGCTTGTTGCTTTGTTAGTTTATCTCATGCTATAACATATCTATTAGAGACTTTTTGGTATGTATACTTCGCTGAATTTCAATTATTGAGCGAATCAGCAACTATTGCTAATCACAAAAGAAGAGTTTCATCTTTTGTATCTGGAACTAGCAATGTTTTGGTCTGTCTATCATATGACAAAACACTTCATTTTTGTATCTGTGGAGCATCATGTGTAGCTCGAAGGTGTTTGTATGCGTATTCTCATATACTATTATTTTTGAATTCGAAGATTTTGTCCAATACTTTTTTGTTTTGATATATACGATTATCTTCTTTTTTGTTTGCTCTGGACTCAGGGGTACTGACTAACGATGGATGTAATGAGGACACATCTGCTCTTCTTTGAAGTTGCTTTTGTAAAAGGTCTTTTTGAGACAAAAGATATTCTACTATTTCTTGTCTTTTTTGGTCTGATACTTTGGATATATAATTTGCAAAAGCAATATCATCCTCAACAGAAACAATTTCTTTATCTACATTACTACTATTTTGGGATTTTCATAACCAAAAATCAATTCTCTGAATCCAACGTTCCAATTCTACATCATCATATGCTGACTCCACTACTCTACTTCATTCTAGTTGAGGGTAAAATTTATAAGGTTCATAAACAACAGAATCTATTTGTTCTAGTACTTTTTCTTGTTCTTTTGAAAACATTTTTTTACTTTCAAAAACAGAAAAAATATTTTTAAGTCTTGAAGAAATACTTTTGTGCTTATGCTTGTGAGACAATGCAGATGTTTTTTGATTTTCAGAAAAAACCTGTGCTTCACTTGGGGTGAAAACTCACATAGCAAGTAATCAAAAAAGAACAACACTTATCAGTTTTGTAGGAAGTTTTGACTCTCTTGTTGATAGTATTTCTGTTGCTTCTGACTTTTCTGTTGCTTCTAGCATTTCTTTTATATCTGTTGTTTCTGACAATTCTTCTGAGTTTGGTCAAAATGTATGGTATACTGTTGTCATAATCTATAATTGTAATAGTAGGAAAAATGAAGATTGTAAAACACAATCTGATGCATTACTATAACTATTAAAAACAATAAAGTCAACAATAAATATAATATTTCCACTAGAAGTTTTAATTTTCTACTCAATATACTATTGTATAAAAGAGAAAGCCGTTGCTAATAATTCTGCTTTTTCTCGAGCATCTTTGTGGGTATCACTTGGAATTGGTATAGTCAAAATGATCATGTGGTCATCAGTAAACACCAAAACTAAAGAGTCAACATCAGTAGATTTACTTCAATAACTAGGAATTATAGAAGATCAGTAGATAATTTTTATAGAATCTTTTATTGTTTCTTTACAGTAGCTTTGATCTAAAAATGTGAGTCATGGAATTGTACTAGCACATCATTGTTCGCGAATTGACATGAGAAACTCTTGTGATCGAGATAATGTACCTAAATATGGGATAGTAAACTGCTCATCTGTTCTTTCAATAGAGATATTTGTATACGGAAAAGCGAAAAGCACTCAGGATATTCAGTCCACAGTAAATCATTGAGTAAATTTACGATCAGCAAAATAGAAAAACAAAGGTTCGCTATATTCCATTTCATTTCGTTGCACTCAATCATATGTATTCCATCATGATCAGAGAATCATATTTTTTAGATACATCAGTTCTTCATCATTTGCCTCAGGCTTTAGAGTGACGTATCCATTGAAATCAAATGTTGTAGGCCTTCAAAATGTTTGTTGACGAAACTGACTTAATGCATCATTCAAAATATCTGTATTAGTTCTTTCTTGTTCTCACAACAAAAATAGATCGTCTTTTGTTATATCTTTTTGTACAGTCTCTGTTGCTACTGTTGTAGATCAAGAAAACGATGGAGAATTTTCTATGATATTAGTGTCTGTTATTGGAGAAGTTTTTTGATTACATCCAACAAGGAAAAAAGCTATTCACAAAAGGAGAAGAGAAGTATTGAGTTTCATTAGACAAAAGAAATATGTAAAAACAACTTTGAATTTTATACCAGAAAGTCTGGAACAAACAAGGTTAACTTTCACTTACATTACGTTTCAAAACTGCAAACTTACAACTTCACTATTTCAGATATGTGGCTTTCAATCTAGAGCTCCAAGATATTCTAAACAATAGTTTTCATGACCAAAACACACAACTTTTTTTCATTCATCTTTGTATGTCTTATCCAAAGAAGATGCTTGCACTAGCAATTTTTTGAGTTGATGTATATCCAACTGCTTTGATGTAGAGATTGAAGCAAAATACTTTTGCACTTCCTCTGCATGAGCATAAAAATTTGACCCAAAAGATCATCTATCATCAGCAAGAATTACAGATCTTGCCTTGTCATACAACGCAAGAAAATCATCATCCAAAGCATCTCTATTGATTGTTCACACAACTGGACTATTCGTTGGATTGAACACAGAATACAAAATAACAGAGTCGAAATTTAGTCACAACTTTTTGTGGATAATTGTCTCCGCAACCGCAAATCATAGAGATTCTCATACATTTTTATAGATATTCGCAGTTTGTACAGCCCTGACTTCGTTGCTACTCACAAAAACAAACTCTGTTTGTTTATCCTCAGATGTAAGTCAAGCTTGTAGAGAATCTCTGTGTGTATCAAAAAAAGATTTAGCCTGACTAGATGCACGTTCAATTCATGTAGGTGTCAGATCAGTATCAGGCTGTTGTCTACTAGCGAATCATGCTTGTGGAGCATCTCCACTCAAGATATTTTTGTAATGTTGATACGATGCATCAGCATGACGTACAAAAAACACAGACGCATCTACTGCACATCACCTACGCACAGTCAAACCAATCGTCGATCATAATTCGCTAGCAGTCTGATTCGTATTTTTTGCTAAAAGTGAGAGCAACTGTCTCATATGTGTTCTGTGTTCTATACTCATAATCTATAAACAAAAAGCTAAAAAACTTACAGCTTAACTAACAAAACCTACTTCACACGTACAACTCAGGAATGAGCATATACTTCTACAACGTCTCCAGTTTTCAAGACTTTGCTTGCTATCTTGGTTCAAACAACACATGGAATTCACAACTCACGTGCAATGATAGCCGCATGAGAACAAACTCATCATTCGTCTGTTATGATAGCGGATGCTTTTTGGGCAAGTTGTACCATCATTGGAGACGTCATAGTTGTGACCAAAACATCTCACTGCTCAAACGAATCACAATCTTTTTGGAATTGGAACACATCGTCGATTGTTACTATTTTTACTTTTCAAGATGCGTATCCTGGTTGCGCACATCCACCAACAATATCTCAATCCAACACCGGTGGTGTATAACGATTCTCAAAAAATTCTTTTGCTTGTTCTCAATACATATATTCAAAGCTTTTATTATTAGTCTGGGGTTCGTACGACACAACGCTATAGTTTCTCTCTTGTATCTGCTTAACAGACAAGGTCTTTCATGTAGACAAAAACTCATTAATATCAGTAAGATTATATGATGTCATCAGTGTCGTCACATCACATCAAACCATATCAGCAATACAACCAAAAAACTCCAAACACAACGTCTCCATACCCGACCAACAATGCTTCAACTCTAGTCTCGTATATGTCAAAAACTGAATAAACTGTGCTATAGCAACTATCTCCTCAGAACATGTTTCAAAAAATCATAGCTGAAAGGATTCAAGTTCTTTTTTATGATGACGTACAGCATCACATTCACGTTCAAGTTGGACAGCGTCTGTCATTGTGAACTTATGTTGCAAATATGTGTACATTGCATCGCGAGATCGCACATTGACAAAATTGGCAGGATATTTAGCAATGTACTCGTCCATAGCAGTCTGGCTTAGGCTTTTTTGTCACATTTTGATAGTTTTTTGGACAAGTGCTAGTCGATCAAACTGATCTTGTTGCGTCATATCAATCACGATTGGTGTGACAATACGACTCAATATGTCTTGAGTATTTTTGCTATTATTTGGGTTAATATAGTTTTGTAGTACTTTTTCTAGATACTCAGTCTGATGTGGGTCTGATGCTCTATACAATGTCTGAACACGAACCAACAACTCAGCATAACGAACAAACATCGTACGTATTGTTGTTTGGTCAGTAGTCGCAAGTTGTAATCAAACTACAGAATCAACGAAATCATGACATTCAGCAATTGTATCCAAAATCATATCACGAACCTTTTGTCTTGTTTGCGGATCTTGATATAATTCAGATTTTTGAGCTACATAATCTCCAAAATAAATATACGAAAATCAATCTTTATGTTGTCTCAACACTGTATCAATTCACTCAGTCAGACAAATATTTTGGTCAACAAAATATGGTTGTGTTTGGTCAAAATTTAGAATCATAGCTTCAGCTATCATTGCGGACTGTTTTTGTCCTCGCATAAACGAATACGACAACTCAATCTTGGGTGACGCAGTTACTGGTCTTGCTTGCAAAATATACAACTGACCATCAGCAATCGTTCGCTCTACATCTACTGCAAAACCATAAGATTTTTCGATATTTTTTCATATATCATACAATTGTAACAAAAATTCATCTGACACTTTTTGTATGTTTTGTTTGTGTTGTGGGACGTGGATAGATTGTGTTCATACGGTATGCCTTTTGTGTTGTAGCATAGTATATTGTGGGTGTATATTTTTATTGATACGTGGTTTGTTGTTAACTTTTGAAGTTGAAGCAATAAGATACGAATCTGGTGTAATTATTCATCAAACAAGCGCCTCCCCTAGTCACAAACATCATTCTATACGAACTGTATCAGATGTAGAAAGAGGATCTTGCGTAAACATAACTCACGAAACATCACTATCAATCATACGCTGAACAACTATTGCAATACCAATAGCGTCAGTATCAATCTTTTTTTGTTTGCAATAAGAAACAATGCGATCGCTCTGGAGAGAAGTATAACAATCATATATAGCCTTCAAGAGTCAGTCTTTTGCTACAAAAAGATACGTATCAAACTGTCACGCAAAACTATCATCAACTCCATCTTCACACGTTGCACTTGATCTGACTGCAACATATTCTGATCACAACTTTTGGTATGCTTTGTATATCTCATCTATCATATTTTGATCAAAAAAACTATCAACATCCATAGCAAAACGCGTTGATGCACCTATCACAAAAAATTCTGGAACAGCACATCATAAAGCATGCAATTGAGACAAAGATGCTCATTTTCATCATACAAGCTGTGGATTAGTAGATTCTGAGTCTTGTGCTCGGATTATATCTAGCGTAGAAGTATCTGGTCAAAATACCTTTGTAGAAGATGACGTAGAATATGACATAGATTTTTGGTCAAATAAAAGTATATGTACCATATATAAGGACACATCGACAAAAAAAAGAAATATAAAAAAATAATTTGACTAAAACATATGTATTAACTACAATATAATATGTCGACTACTTTCGACGAACTTTAACAAAAAAACATATATGAACAACAAAAACATACAAGATATACAAAAATTTCTCACAACTATCTGACTAAAACACAAAGAAAGTCAGGTGTATATTATTACCTATCAATACTGACAGTTAAGCGCATGAGCTATTGCAAAACATACGGGGATTGCAAGGAGTTCGGTGTATGATATAGCATCAACATTGATCAAAAAATGATTTTTGAAAACAACTATCAAACGATCATCACATCAAAAAAACGAAAAAAGTAATACAAAAAACTTTGTTGCTATCGATCCACACGATATATATACAAAATTGCACGAAAAAAAGAACATACTTGAAAACCAAGCAGAAACATGCTTTTCTCTTTTACCAAGTTTTGAGAAGATTCGTTCTTTTACATGAGATATTCCAAATATCCAATATCATGAATGAAAAGAGTCTTTGACGTACTTTTTCAAAAAAATAGCTGAAGCTGACTATTCATATTCGATTTTTAGCGTTGATGATTTGATCAAACATATTTTTTTTGATCTAGATGAACTATATTCTCATCTCTCACATATACATGTTTCATGAGCAAAACGTATTGTTATTGATACTCCCCTCTCCAGAAAGTACGTCTCTATGCAAAAAAACAAAAACATTCAACGAAAATTCTTGCCACAATGATATGATTTACAAGCAGAAATTACACTCTATAACGACACACTTTTACAGATATCTTTATGAGAACAACCAAGCATTCTTCAGATACAACACAAAACATTTTATACAGCACAAAAGACGATTTTTGACTATATGCGACAGACAATAACAAATAGCTAACTATACTTACTATTATTTGCGTTGGGTAACAAAATGTTATATAATACTATACGAACTCTTACTTTATATATAGTCTCATAAAAAATATATGTATATTCTTTTACAAAAAGAACATGGAGAAACACTATGGCACAGAAAATGAGTTATTGAAGATATAGCAATAACTCAATGAAGAAAAGTAGAAAGTATTCTAAAACCAGTTAAAAACATTCCTTTGGATCTATCAATAGATCATGATGATACAATAACACATATTGCATTATGAAAAGATCTTTTGTGAAAAAACAGCAATTATGTTTCTTTGATTACAACAAAGAAAAATTTACTATTGGCACTCGTAAAAGTGTGAAACTGATTTGAAAACCTTACTTTTGAAGAGAAAAAAAAATTTTTCAATACCACATGGGAAAAATCCTGGGCGAATCATAATATATGAGGGAAAGTAGCTTTTCAAGTAATGCCTCTCTACTCTCCTTATGAAATTTACTCAAGTAGATGATGGAAAATCCACATTAGTATAAAAAAATGATTTGAAAAAATACTATCAGAAACTTTTTTTCATAAATGATGGTATTTTAAAACAAACGGAAATCTTTGAACATATTTTAATGGCATAAAAGAAGCATGAATAACTATTTATGTTGGATCATATAAAGATATGATTAGTATAGCTTGAGAAATATACAAAACGCATTTTGATAAACTAACCACAGGGTTTGAAGATATAAATCAAAAAACAGGTGAAACAATTACAATTTGATCATGAACAGACATACACGTTTTTCCTTGAATATCAGCAAGATTTGATATTGCAAAAACAAGACAGTATATAGAAAACAAAAAATATACTGATTATGCAATACATAGTCACACAGGATATAGTTGAATTCCGATATTAGTAACTGACAATAAAAAGTACGATCAATATTATCATGCACGATGTAACACAACTAATAAGGCAAATCGTAATTTTTATTCAAATGAAATAAAAAAAATATATGATGACGCTCTTCAAGAATTACAGAAGGATTTCTGAACTGATTTCGTTTGAATATAAGAATATACTATTTTAATTGTGTTTGCATTTGAGAACAAAAAGCTATACAATAGCCATAAAAATATCTATTTTATATTTATTGAGTGTAAGTTATGACAGACACATCTTCTCAAAACCTTTCCAATAAAACCATAGCTATCATGTGAGGTCTGGGGTACATCGGTGCTCATGTGTATATACAACTCATAGAACAATGACACACGGTTGTTATTTTTGACAATCTTTCTCAAAGCTCTCTGACAACGATGGCAGATCTAGAAGATATAACCAATGAAGAAGTGTTATTCGTAGAATGAAACATCTCAAACAAAGAACAACTATCTCAACTGTTTGTTAGATATCCTACAATAGAAACTATCGTTCATTGTGCACATGCAAGGGGTTTGGATGACAACCAACAATCGACGTTTTTGTATTATGAAACAAACATAACGTGAACATTGCATCTTTTGCAAGCAATGTTAGAACACAACATCAAAGATATAGTGTATTGTTCAAGTGCTTCATTATACGATGCAAAGCGTATCGCTCCTCCCTTCCACGAGACAGATGCAGTTGTAGCACATGATGCTTTTACCACAAGCAAATATATGTGAGAATGTTTGTTGCAGGATTTGGCACGCCGTGAGTGAATCAATTGTGTTTCATTGAGAATAAGCAAAGCAATTTGACTCCATCCATCAGGAATACTTGGAAATAAACACCTTTTGGAACCGCATGATCTTATTAGTCTACTCTTTGCTGTTGCAAAAAAAAGATTCCCTCACTTCACATTATATGGTAACGATTACAAAACCAAGGACGGAAGTTTTGCTTGGGATTATGTACACATTCAGGATGTCGCCAAGGCATTTTGACAAGCAATAAACTATATAGATAGTCACAATCTAGAACGCAGACAAAAACATATGTCTTGAGGATGGTATCAAAACATCAATATCTGATATGGTCAGTGAACAACTGCCCTCACATTGGTACAATGGCTAGAAGATATATCCTGACAAGAAATTCCGTATTTGGTAGAAGAACGTTATGAGTGAGACAATACATCAAATATTGTAAGTACAGACAAAGCCAAAAAACTATTGTGACGAGAACATCAACATATATTGCAAACTGCACTACAAGATGTTCGAAGATACGTCAAACATCTCTAAATTTTTTATTATTTTGTATACAAGTATGACCAAAATAGATTACAATGCATTATCACTAGAAATGCACAAAAAATACAAATGAAAACTTACAACAAAATCCAAAGTACCACTTGAAACACAAGCAGATCTTGCTACATACTACTCTCCTTGAGTTGCTGCGCCTTGTCTTGCAATCCACAAAGACCCATCTCTTGCACCAACATATACACGAACCAACAATACAATTGCAGTTATTAGTGATTGAACAGCTGTTTTGTGACTGTGAAATATTGGATGACTCGCATCATTACCAGTTATGGAATGAAAAGCAATTTTGTTTAAACATTTTGGGAATGTCGATGCTATTCCTATAGTTTTGGATACACAAGATCCTGATGAAATCATCAGAACAATCTGTAATATTGCACCAAGTTTTGGATGAATAAACCTAGAAGATATCAAAGCTCCAGAATGTTTCTACATCGAAGAACAACTACAACAAAAACTCTCAATCCCAGTCTTTCATGATGATCAACATGGAACAGCAATCGTAACGTTGGCATGACTTATCAATGCATCTAAACTCGTTAAAAAAGAGATTACCTGACTCAAAATCATCGTTCAGTGAGCTTGAGCTGCTGCGATCGCTGTCGTCAAGTTACTAGAAGCATACGGTGTAGAACATGTTATTATGTTTGATAGTACATGAGCAATCTATCCAGGAAGAGAAAGAATGAATCCCTACAAAGAATCTATCGCACATCTCAACAAAGACACATTTACATGATCATTGCACGAAGGTTTGGTTGGAGCTGATGTTTTTATTGGACTATCATGACAAGAAAATAGTATCGATGCACATGTAGTCTCAACCATGGCACACAAACCAATTGTTTTCGCAACCTCAAACCCATCTCCAGAAATCACTCCAGATGAAGCAAAAAAATGATGAGCATATATAGTCGCAACATGAAGAAGTGACTACCCTAACCAAATAAACAACGTCCTTGCATTTCCATGAATTTTTAGATGAATTTTTGATGGTAAAATACCACAAATCGAAACTGAACACAAACTCGCTGCTGCTGAAGCAATAGCTGCATACGTCATGCAACCAACACCCGAAGAAATTATCCCAAACGCTCTTGATATGCACGTAGCAAACATCGTAGCCGAAGCGGTCAAAAGTGTCAGTCTCGATTTTGATGAAAGTGAAGAAGTTAACCCTAACCCAAAAATATATACCAAAAAAGATGACTCAGACGATGTAGAAGAAATTTCAGATCCAGAAGATTTGGCGTACATAGACGCGATGCTTCTTGATGATACACTCAACGACTCACAAGCTGCCTAAAAATTTTACTCCCTTGTACCGCATGAATACCATACTCAAAAAATTCTTTACTGACGATACGATGTCTGTTTTGCTCAAACAAAATACGCCATATCTTCGTAAACAATGAAAACCTGGCAATCGAGAAACACATATTGGAAGGAAAAAAATCACCAAACATGAGCTCGAAGACCTCATAGACGCAGTTTATAGTGAAGTTGCAGCAAGTGATGATTCTTTTATCGAGATAGACAAAAGACATTCCAAAGTCATCCAACATGGCACATACAGAATTGTGATAGTTTTTCCGCCATTGTCAGATGGGATAGAAATGACAATCGTAAGACCTGTTGTTTTTATGCATTTCGAAGATTACGAGATGTCAGAAAACGTCAAAAACATGCTCTTGCATGAAGCAAAATGAATACTTGTTTCTTGAAGTCCTTGATCATGAAAGTCTACATTTGCACAATCCCTCGCTGAACAATACGTTATGCAAAAAAAAGTCGTTAAAACTATCGAAGCACCTCGTGATTTGCAAGTTCCTGACGAAGTAACGCAATATAGTTTTTCTCATGGATCTCATGACGAAATCAGAGATATTCTTTTGCTTTCAAGACCTGACTATACGCTCTACGATGAGGTAAGGAACGTACCTGATTTTCACCTTTTCAAAGATTTGAGACTGACGGGAATTGGACTGTTGTGAGTGATTCATGCAACAAGAGCTATTGATAGTATCCAGAGATTTTTGGGTCATATAGAAATGGGAGTTATTCCTCAAGTAGTTGATACAGTAGTATATATGGACGCCTGACAAATCAAAGAAATTTATCAACTTGCACTACGTGTCAAAGTTCCCGCTGGGATGATGTCAGAAGACCTTGCTCGTCCCGTGATAGAAGTCAGTAGTTTTTTTTCTCAAAAAATCATGTATGAAATATACACATACTGAGAACAAACGATGGTTATTCCTCTCGAAGACATCGAAACTGCACAAAACCAAAAAACAACATGAATCCAAGCCATGGCCAAAAGCTTCGTCCAAGACTATTTTGCACAGCGTTTGGACATACAACACTACGTCACACTCAAATGACAAACTGTCTTTTTGTATGTTGATGACAAAAACAAATGAGCAATCATCTGAAAAGCTGGTGAAAAAATACAAATCGTCGAAAAAGAACTCTGACTGAGTGTGTCAGTTAGAGATATTCTTGACCTGCCTATCGCAGCAATCGACGTCAAACTCATCGACACGACCAACAACTGATGTATTCTACAATTTCCAGCAACTCGATCAAATCGTTCAGCAACAATCTTGACATGAAATCACGTCGAAGAAGTCAAAATAAATGCACAATCACAAGCCCACATCAACCAAAAATACCTCGTTAAGAAAATACAGAAAAGATGATTTGTTGTTTTGGAGTAGGTTATATTTCATAAAGTATAAAAAAACTTTATCAAAAAAACAATCATGAATAGTTCACATAAAAATATTGATACAGAATTAATTAAAATACGGATTTATGGATGAGAAACAAAAAATTTAGACTTCAAAGAAAGATTTGATTTTTCAACAAAAGAAACAAAAGCATCCTTTGTTAAGGACTTTTTGGCAATGGCAAATACAAAGTGATGATGAAGACTACTTATTGGTTTTGATGATAATAAAGAGTGTATATGAATTGATCATGATGATTTACCTAAATATGAGATTACAAGGTTACATGACATCATAAAAGAATATAGTGACCCGATGCTAATTTTCGATATTCATAATGAGATATTTGAAAAGAAAAACATTGTGATTATATATATTAACGAATTTTTGAAAGAACCTATTATATGCAAAAAAGACTGTGGGAGCGAATTACATAAGTGAAAAATCTATCATAGAACAGATTGAGCAAAGTCCCAACCTGTTGATAATAGTGAAGATATGAGAAAATTAATAAATTTGTCAATTGAAAAATCAAAGGAAGATATGGTTCAGACACTTCATAGAATAATTTCATGATGAAGTATCAAAAAGGAAATTTTATTTGAAGAAGAAATTAATAATCTTCTAAGGTGTTTTAATCAAAAACAAACAACTAGAAAACCATCATTTGAAATATTTCTTCTTCCTCAAAAAAACATAAAATTACCAATTAAGAATCTAGAAAAGCTCATTAGAGATAGCATTATCAGTTTACCAAGTGGTAATTATCCAACCATCATTCCTAATCAACAGGACATATCACCAATAGAAGGATGAAAATGACTTAGTTTAGATTTTTTACCATATTCTGCAGATTCATATGAATTATTTCATTTTTGATTAAACTGATTTATTTGATATAAATCAACATTCCTGAGAGATGAAATAACATCTAAAGAAATTAGTATGGTGTACTTTGTTCGAAGGTTATTAGAACATGTTTATTTTTTAAAAAACATCGTCAAAAACGATGAAACGGTTTTTGATTGATGATTAAAAATTACTCTAAAGTTAGAATGAATAAAAGATTTTAAACTAAAAGATAGTGGTTATCGATCAAGAGATTTTAAAAGTATTACAGATGAATTTTGAGTAAAAGATATAGTCTTTGACTCAAAAGAACTTCTAAATGATCCTGACAACATATTAAAGAATATTATAGCAAGTGTATTTTATTACTTTAATTTCAAATGAGATTATTATGAGGGAATTATACCAAAACTAATTGATAAAGCCAAACAGGCAAATCAATATCAATAATTAAATTTTCTCTACTGCAACTAAAAAAAAGTAACTGATCGAACTATGGAAATAAACACATCAAAAACAGAGAAAAAATTCTCTGTTTTTTTTTGATGCAATTAATAAGCTAAAAATTGGAATTCAGTATATTCTACTATAGCTAAAAAAAATAATTCGTTTCTATATAATAATTTGTACTTGCGATGATATCAAAAAAAATACTTTCACTGATCATAATTACAATATCAGCTATAATTGCAGCTGCTATATTAATGATACTGCATAATTATTCAATAGTACAACACTTCTCACCAATATGAACCGTAGAGCAATATCCTTATTGAACACAAGATTCTATATTGTTATATATACTATTGTTTATGATATTTATTGTTCAGTCAATTTATATAGCGTATTCTTATTATAAAATAAATAGTAGTTTATTTTTATTTTGGCAAACATCAGTCAATATAGCATCGATAGCTTTACTAATGTTGAATAACTTATTTTTTACAGATTGAATATATGTTCAATTTCCGATATTAAGCCTAATTCTTCTATCTTGATATTTCCTTGTAAAAACAAAAGTAAAAAACAGACTCAATAAAGCTTTCAAACGACTATCTTTATCACTAATAATATTTCTTTTAGTCTGTATAGTGTGAATATTTACAAATAATTTGTTTGGCGGAACAGAACAAAGTATACGAAATATTACATACTGAATTTTTATATTTAAAGGTATCGTACTAGTCATATCACTAACAATACTACTTGTTTTATCTATATGGAATTTATTTGTCTTTCTAAGATCTTTAAATAAGTGAACGCAAAAAGATATATCTACAGTTGTTTTTTGTTTACGATGTTTTTTTCTTTGAACTATATGGATCCTTTTTGAGTGGATTAGCCCAAAGCTAGCTTTTGTTAGTCGAAGCATCTTTTATCTATCTATAGCTATAGGTATTATTTATTTCGTCATTAATAAACGACAAAAAAAAGAAAAAACACGAATATATGTATGAGTTATATGACTTTTCTTATTGTTATTACCTCATGTTTTTACTAATGAAAATATATCCAGAAATCCAATACACAAATATAACATCTCAGAATCCACAAATCCAAAAAACAGAAATGACATATTGGATACATGTAATTTACCAAGACGCTCCAATTGGACTCGTAAGTGAATAACAATACAAAATCGATTAACTCCATGTACACAAAGATTTCGACACTATTACTATGACAAAGATATTTTTAGGATGTTTCCATTTTTTATGTTTCTTTTTTTAGTAACATTTTACTTATATGTTCGTATAGTGTTCTTTCGATGAATTAGTAAAAATAATGAATAGATTGAGCCATCTAGAAGCAAAGTTAACAAAAACAGAGAAAAAATTCTCTGTTTTTTTTTGATGGAATTAGTAAGCTAAAACTCAAGGTTAACAAATTTATACAAGAATTCAGTCAGTCTATTCCTTTTTTATTATAATCTATATGCTGTATATGATAAAAAATAGAAAAATTTGTTTTCTTGCTTAGAAAAAAGGAGCGAAAAGTTGCTTTTACATATATGAAATTTATAATTAATTATACTACAATCTAATGATTTAATATCTCAAATAAATAACAAATGGTTGAAAAATGAAAATTAAGAATTAATATGGGAAAATCTCCTAAACATGAAGAAGAAGGAGAGGAAATAAGCTCTCGTCTAAAAATTAATATGGGTAAATTTCCTAAACATGAAGAAGAAGCTCCTAAACATGAAGAAAAAAGAGAAGAAACAAGCTCTCGTCTAAAAATCAATATGGGGAAACCTATTACCCCTTCTGAAATGTTAGAAAAATTTCGATCTGATTTAGAACCATTAAAAGAATACAATGAAAACACTTATTCTTTATATCCTGAAATTTGTGGAAAAGAAGATGCCCCTGCAATTGCTACTAAAATTAGCATAGAAGATGTAGATATATTTGTTAATTCTGTTGCAGACGGATTAGGAGGTAGTGGATGAAGAATGGTAATGATTGATGGCGATACTTTGCTAGATAAAGGAAAAACTGTTACTCATGCATATATAGCTTCAAGAACTGCACATTATGTACTTTCTCAAATTATAAAGAATAATCCTAAAGCACTGGTTAATAATAATTTTAAAGAAGTGTTTGAAGAAAAACTAAATCAAGAGTTTCAAAAACTCAAAAAGATCTTTGGAGAGAGAACAAAAAAACTTAAAGGGGTGAATTACCCAACTACATTAGCTACTTCAATAATTCAAAGAGATAAAACATCAACAAAAGTGCAGTGTTTATCTATTGGGGATTCTCCAATTTTCATTATAACACCTGATTGTGTTTATACATCATTAGAAGAAGAAACTGGTGACGCTACTTTGGGAAACGACATAGTTTGCAGTGACAAAAAAATAAACTTAAAACATAAAGAATTTTCTTTTGATATAGACGTACCAATAATCGTTGTGAATTGTTCAGATGGTTTTGTGAAGTTTGTAATTCCTGAATCAGAAGATGTATCAGATATAGAAAAAGCATTTAAAGAAAAAACGTTAAATATAAAAAAAATATTTGAGTTTCTTAAGCTGGTTCTAACAAGTAATATTGAGGAAGAATATGAAGATTGGAGTAAATGAAAAGAACCAGATGATTCAACTATTTCAGTCTCTGATTTAACTACTAATCCCGAAATTTATAATAAATTACTAGAAAATCTAAAAGAAAAACAAATTAAACAAATATTTTAATCGGGTAATTTTCGCCCCCTAAAAAATAAGAGAAACGACATCACATCAAAAACAGAGAAAAAATTCTCTGTTTTTTTTTGATGCAATTAGTAAGCTAAAACTCAAGGTTAACAAACCCATACAAGAATCCAGTCAGTCTACTCTTTTTTTATGTTGTTTTTGCACTACTATGTTACTTTCCAAACTTTTTGTTCGTACATCCAAAGAATCTATCAAAGACGAACCGTCAGTCAATGCTCAGTATCTCATCAGAGGGTGATTTATCCACAAAGTGATGGCATGATGTTACACATATCTGCCATTTGGTCTACGTGTACTCAATAAAATCGAAGCAATCATCCGCAAACATATGCAAAAGGTCGGAACAGAAATCGTCATGACTGCGCTCTCGCCTATGGAGATACGAAAAAAATCAGATAGACTAGATACTATCGATGTTTTGATGAAGACTTCTGGTGCAAATACTATATCAGCAAACAAATCAAGTAACGAATACATTCTCAACCCAACGCATGAAGACTCAGTCACACCGCTTGTCTGACAATGGATCAAATCATACAAAGATCTTCCAATCTCTGTCTTCCAATTTCAATCCAAATTTCGTAATGAAGCAAGGGCAAAGTCTGGACTTTTGCGTGGACGTGAATTTCGTATGAAAGACATGTATAGCTTTCATCGTGACAAAGAAGATCTCATGCAATACTATGACCGTGTCAAACAATCATATATGGACGCATTTCACGAACTCTGACTTGGTGAGGGGACAATGATCACAGTTGCAAGTGGGTGAGACTTTACTGACGAATTTAGTCACGAATTTCAGACAATTTTACCAATTGGAGAAGATACACTCTTTATCGGTCAGGACAAATCTTTTGCTTACAACCAAGAAGTCACTCCTTCACAAGCTCCAAATCTTCAAGATCCAAACGAAACTATGAAGCCTTTTGAATCAGTTTTTGGCGAAAATATCGTAAGCGTGGAACGTTTGGTTGAGTTTTTTGATATTCCAGCATGGAAAACAGTTAAAACAATGCTCTATATCGCGGATGACAAGCCCGTTGCATGTAGTGTCCGTGGAGACTATGAAATCAACGACCTCAAACTCAAAAAAGTATTGAACTGCAAAACACTAAGAATGATGACAGAAGATGAGATTCTGACGCACACGGGCGCACAGATAGGATATGCAGGACCAATCGGACTTCGCAGTCAGATAGAATTTTTTGCCGATGATAGTATCGCAAACTTGATCAATTTTGAGTGTGGAGTCAATCAGACCAACTACCATGCAATCAATGCAAACCGAGACAGAGAACTTCCTCGTCCAGCAGAGTTTCATGATTTCAAACTTGCAAAAAAGTGAGACATTGAGCCTAGTAGTTGAATCGTCTATGATGTCCAACCATGATGTGAAATTGGTAACATTTTCCCACTCGAGACGAGGTTTAGTGATATTTTTGGTGTATCGTATATGGATGAAACCAATCAGAGACAACAAGTAATGATGTGATGTTACGGAATTGGTCCTTCGAGGATTATGGGAGTAATCGTCGAGAAATATCATGACGACAAATGAATTATCCGACCTACAAATATCGCTCCGTTTGACGCAATGATTGTCCCAGCAACACCAGACGCATTTGAAGAAGCCAAAAAAGAATATCTGACACGTTTGGACGCATGAGAAGATGTATGTTTTGATGATCGTGATCTACGTTTTGGAGAAAAGATGGGTGATTGGGAATTGTGGGGAATACCTGAAGTCGTGATTTATGGGAAAAAAGGGAGAGAGGTGAAAATGAGGGGGTAAGGTTTGAATGTAGGGACGCAATTTTTTATTACTTACAAAGTAATATTTATGAACTTATTTTTAGATACTAATATTTACCTTAATTTTTATCACTATAGCGATGATGAAATTGACGAACTAAAAAAAATCTTAGTTTTAATTGAGGCATGAAAGTTAAAGTTATTTGTAACTGATCAGTTGATTAATGAGTTTAATAGAAATAGAGAAGCAAAAATTCAAGATGCACTCAAAATATTTTTAGAATGAAAATTTAAGAATTTTCCAAACTTGATAAAAGGAGAAGTCGATTATGATAATTTAGTTAGGGCAAAAAAAGATTATGATAAATATAAAAAAAATATTCAAAAAAATATAAAAAGTAGAATACTTGAATATTCGCTTGATGTGGATAAGATCATTAGTGAATTATTTGATATATCTAAAAAATACACAATGAATGAAGATATATTAATGAAAGCAAAAAATAGATACGATGTATGAAACCCACCAGGTAAGGGTAATTCATATTGAGATGCTATAAGTCGAGAGTTATTGTTGTCAAAATTTCCTGAATGAGAAGAGTTAATATTTGTTTCAAATGATAAAGATTACAGATCTATTATAGATAACAACAAAATCAACCCATTCTTAGTACAGGAACGAGGAAAGCAGAAAGAAACCGATTTGATCTTCTATCCATCATTATGATGATTCTTCAAAGACAAATTTCCCAATATTAAATTATCAACTGATTTACAAAGAGAAACGAGAATTGATAGTTTTATTAATAGTTTATCATTTTCTTCAACAAGAAGAAACCTACATAAATTAAAAGTTATTTTTCCAATTCAAGAGGGAGAATATATTAAAATCATTGATGGTATGTTAGACAATAATCAAATTTATCGAGTAGGACAAGATGAAGACATTAAACTACTATTTCATCAAATTATTGATCAGTTCTTTGACACACTTGAGTATAGCAAGCAAATTGAAGTAATAAAAAAGTTTTGATATAGTTGAGAGGCTTGACTCCCATTTTAAATATTCAATAATTGCCGCACTCTATAAAGTGAGCTTGATAAAAGTATAAAATGATTATTAAAAGTAAATTTAGGTCTAAATTAGCAAATAATGCTACTTCTAAACGAATTTTTCCAGGAAATATAGAAATAACATAATGCCAGAAAAATTAATACAAAAAAACAGAGAAATATTTCTCTGTTTTTTTTGATTTAGAAATTTATTTTTCAAATATTATCTTTAACTTTTCAACTAAAGTTGCATGCGTATTTTGATCTTGTGCATCTTTCCAGATTTTTGCAAAATCACTGTGGTTCATGCTTGATAAATGTTGAAAGAATTTTTCTTGTATTTTTTTTGCAATTTCTCATAAAGTTTGATCTGGCATTTTACTCATATCTCTAGACATAAATGCTTGAATTAGCAAGATATGATCTTCACCTGGATTTAGGAGAACTTGATGCATAGCAACTTTTCAATCTTCTGTATTAAGTCAATAAATTTTTTCGAAAAGAGTAATAAATGATTCCATATAAAAATTAATTTTTTTAGCAGTATGTAGTAAATCAGGAATATCTTTTTCAAACTGTGCAAATTGTTTCATTATATCTGATTCAAAAGAATCACCTAATTTTTGTTTTTTTGAACTAAAATCTTCTGAGTTATTTCTTCAATCTCAATTTTCAATAGACATAGTATTTATTAACTTTTAAAAAAATAATATTATACTTTAGTCAATAAGTTACAATAGAATTTAGTAAAAATATTTTACGCACAATTTCAAATAAAAACCAGAACATTTTGTCATACGTGAAGATCTATAAAGAACTCCAACAGGGTCAGATTATTCTTGGTCTTTTTTTACTATTGACTTCTAAATTAAAAATCTTTAAATATATAATATTTTTATATTTGAGTATATTATGAAAGAAAAACAAGATTATTGAAAAAAAGTAGATGCTTTGAGCCCTTATTTAGTAGCACTTTTGGGAATATTAGCATCAGCATATTTGATTATCAGCAAAACAGATATCATAAATATTATGACAGAAAAACCAAAAATGGAAGAAGCAGTAACAAAACCCGAAATCAAAAAAATAGATTCAATATGAAATTATAATATAAATTTCTTGGATTCTTGATTAAGTAAAAGCGAAAAAGAACAATATCGACAAAAAATACTACAAGTTTATTGAGATGAATTATGAAATAGTGATAGTATTTTTATACAACTTTGATCAAGTACGATAACATGAACATCAGAAAGTGAGGAGACATGAGCCACAAGTTCATTTAGCAAAGCAACATGAATCGAAAAGCACAAGATGTGAAAGAATACTTTCATTTTGATACCTCCAATACAAAAACCTGAAATAGAAAAATAAGAAGCATAGGAAAATATAACTATCAGATTCTTGCATCAAACATTTTTTCGAAGGAGAACTTCATAAACTCAAAAGTATAAAATGTATGCATAAGCTCCAAAATCTCAAAATCTAAGATTTGACCTTTATTATTATGAGGATCTACAATCTTTTGAGGAGAAATTCATCAATATGCATGATCATCTTGGAGATTATTATCTAACCATTCATTTTTCAGTCAAGAAACAACAAACGAAGTATTTCAGTGCTTCATACTTTTTAGATAGGAATAAATCTCTGAAATTTCTTCCCAAGATGATGGAGCATATAGCGTCTTCGTCTTACCAATCTTTCCAAACATTTCCAAAAAAGCCTCATAAGAGTGTCCTCAATCATTCCAAATTGGTGATCTATAATAGGTCGTATTTATACTTCTGATGTCATCTATAAAATCTGCAAAACTTCTATCTTTAGAATTAAAACTAATAAGCAAAGAAGCGGATGAAAATATGGACATTCAAAAAAGCAATAAAAACGGAATTACTTTATAATAAAGAGTATCCATAGGAGTGTATCATTCTACATCTGTATTCATAACCCATCAAAAATGTACCAGAAAAAGAAGAGAAAAACCAAGTTTTTTCAAAATTGGTCATACCGCATCTTTTATTTTAGAGATTCAGTGTGATTTCAAAAAAGCAATCTCTCGTATTTTTAATAATTCAGGAGCACTTACTCATACTCGGTTTTGTCTTTCTTCAGGATATACTGATATTCGTTTATTTCAAATATAGACAAAATATGTAGAGTTTTGTTCTGTTAAGATCGATTCTCAAGGTTTCTTTCAAATGTTACCTAGTAAGACTTCTTTTGAGAAATTCAAAGGAAGAAGAGAACACATCAATCAAACTCGATAGCAGTCAGGATAATTTCATTGTTTAATATTATTGATTGATTCTCTATTATGCTGAGTTCGGTCTGCTTTTTTTCGAGAGAGCCCCTTTGTCAAAAAATCTCATTCAGATTCATTGAGAGGAGAAAGTCATGCTCAACGAAATTTTTCATAATGTATACTGTTTGGATCTTTTAAATCCGTCCGAAACTTAAACTTTTTTTCTAAAAAGTCTCTTTTTTCACGAAAAGAAAGTTGAGACTCTTGGTTTTTGATTGTAGCTTCTTGATCCAAAACAGAAATGATATGAGATTTGGCTTCTTCCCGGTTTTTACATCAAGAAATAACAGTATCTTTATCTTGAACAAGTGAAAGGTAGAAAGTAGATAATTCAAAATGCTTCTCATCAAATGAATCATTCTCTATGTTTCTTTTCAAAATAAAATTACATACATTGGAGTGTAAAGGATTACTTTCGCTTTGTAATGCATCTAACCTATAAATTAACGCTTCACAGGTTACTCAGGACGATGGGATATATATATGATTCATTTTAGGATTATCTAATACATACTTCTTAAATCAATCCAAATTATCAACAACACCCTCCAAAAAGACAGCTGTTTTTTGATACAAATCAAGATCTCTATATTTTTGTCCATCAGTATTCACACTTGCAAACAAAACATCAAAAATTCAGTTATCCATTTCTTCAAGAGAGGTGGCTTCAAAAAGATACAAAAAATTATTCTGACGAGAATCTATGTTGGTCACTTTTGATTCAGTCTTTTCTATTGATTGAGTCTGAGATGCCTTTAGTTTTTTAGACTTCTTTTTTTCTTTTACTTCCTCTTTTGTTTCTTTACACAAAAAAATAAGCATATCAACCATATGCATAAAATGACGTCAATCATATCAAGGTGCATTTTTACGATTTTTCAAAAACAAATCGATAGTAAACTCTCATTCATAAACAGACAAAACATGTCTAAGTGCAATGAGTATCTTTTGAAAAGACAAAGAAGCTTTGCCATTAACAAAGAAGCTTGCACCCTTCATATGCTTTTTTAGAATAGAAATATTCTTTTTATAGTGAGGTCTTCAGTCTTTCAATAAGTATGTTAATATATCGTACTTTGGAGCATTCTTTATATTATGTGAAAAGTGCAATTTTGGTTGTAGTTGCAATCAACAAAATATACTATACGAATCAGAGTTCTGTATAGAATTAGATAATTTTTGTTGAGATAAATACGCTAGTAAGTTTTTCTGAGAAACAGCATCATATTGCAAAAGATCATACAATAATTTAGAAAACAAAATACAATTTGATTCAGTATGCTCGAGCGTAGTAAACTTATCCTCAAATACAGAAACATACTCTTCTGGCAAGTCAGAAATCTGTCATTGTATAATATCACGGATAGGTAGATTCTCTTTATGTAATTTGTTTTTGATAAAACGAACAAAATCAGCGGTACACTTACTACCTAGAAATTCATGAAGCAAAAATGATGTCGTACTAAAATCAGTCAGAGAAACTATTTTGTTTTTTGTAGTATGCAACAACGTCTTTCGTGATTTTTGTTTTGAAGATCATACATTATAGTTTTCAGCACTTAATACATTTTTATCAAAACCATCAGGATTACTTTTACTCATTATTAAAGGAAAACTAAATATCTTTAGTGTATTATATATACATTTGGTTTTTTTACAAAAAACAAGAAAATCAAAAAAAAATATAATTCTATGAAACTTTCTTTTTAGCGTAGAAAAAAGCAACATCACACAAGGTGATGTTACTATTTTTTCGACATAAATGTCGAACGCGTCTCAAGCGTATATCTATTTACATAGACACGTATTGTATATGATTCTGATGAAGAGATGCAAGGAGTAATAAAAGATTTACGCTTTATTGACACACCCCAACTCCTCTTCTAATAATGATACTTTTTGCCTTGTTGGATTGTTGTTGCTCTATAAATCTGTTCAAAAAGTACAAGTTTTGCTAGTCAATGGGGCATAGTTGCTGCTCCAAAGGAAAATGTCTTGTCTATGTGTGTCGATAGCAGTGAGCTATCAATACCATATGGTCCCCCAATCACAAAAACAGTATGGTCGTGTGCTTGTCAAAACACAAGATCAACAAATCATTCAGAATCAAGCTGTTTTCATTCTTTGATAAGTAGGACTTTGAGTCGGTCAGTATATTTTTTGGAGAGAATATCTACGATTTGAGCTGTTTCTTCTTGGATGCTTATGTGAGCTTGCGAGTGTTTTGCAGGGCGAATATCAACACATTGTACAAATTTTCATAATCTTTTTTGGTATTCTTGTATTGCTTGTGCAAAGTGTTTATCTGAATCACTAACCGCAAGTATCTGAATCATACACAAAAAAATCGAATTAAATACAACAGTGTATATATATCATTTGAAGAAAAGCAAGGACACAAAAAATTTTGACGTTGTAAAATACCATTGCAAAACCTATACTAAATAGCTACTACTCAATTATTAGACTGATTTATATTTGTATTTTCCATGGCAACTTCACCCAAAACGGTATGAACGCATCTTGTTATTGTAGAGTCTCCTGCCAAATCAAAAACTATAACAAAATATCTCTGACCTGGATATACAGTCATGGCATCGTATGGTCATGTCTCTGATTTGCCTTCCAAAAATATTGGTATCGATATAGACAAAAAATTTGAACCGACATATGAAATTTCTCAAGACAAGAAAAAAGTGATAGCAGATCTCAAAAAAACTGCAAAGTCTGTAGATAAAGTCCGAATCGCAACTGATGAGGACCGTGAAGGAGAAGCTATTGGTTGGCATGTATGTAATGCACTTTGACTCGACGTTGCAACAACAGCAAGAATAGTTTTCCACGAAATTACAAAACCAGCAATCACACATGCAATCCAAAACCCAAGACTCATCAACAAAGATTTGGTAGACGCTCAGCAAGCAAGAAGAATATTAGACAGACTTGTATGATACGAAATGTCTCCTGTACTTTGGAAAAAAGTTAAAACCTGACTAAGTGCATGAAGAGTGCAATCCGTGGCTGTTAGAGTTTTGGTTGATAGAGAAAGAGAGATTATTGAGTTTGCTCATGATAGTTTTTACAAATCAGTTGCTACATTTTTGTTGGACAATAAAGTCGAACTTGAAGCAAAATACAAAAAAGATTTTAAGAAAGAATCAGATATACAATCATTTCTTGAAAGATGTCAGGCATCATCTTTTGTTATTGATTCTATAGAGACAAAACCTGGTAAAAAGTCCTCCTCTGCTCCGTTTACAACATCGACATTGCAACAAGAAGCAAGTAGAAAAATATGACTAGGAGTAGGAAGAACCATGCAACTTGCACAAAAACTATATGAAGCTGGACATATAACCTACATGAGAACAGACTCAGTCAATATCTCCGAAACAGCTATCCAATGAGCAAAAGAACAAGTTTTGGCTCAGTATGGACAAGAATATAGCAAACCTACTACATATAGTGGAAAATCAAAATGAGCTCAAGAAGCACATGAATGTATCAGACCAACAAATTTTTGAGTCTTGGATGCGTGAGCAGATGCACAACAAAAAAGACTATATCAATTGATTTGGAAAAGAACAGTTGCATCACAAATGGCAGACGCATTGTTAGAAAAAACCAAGGTTACAATTACCTGATCTCAGCTAAAAGATGTATTTTTGGCAGAATGAGAAGTTATAAAATTTGATTGATTTTTGAGAGTTTATACAGAAGGAAATGACAATGAAGATGAAGAAACATCTGGACTTTTGCCACCAATGAAGCAGTGAGAAACACTTGATTATAAGACAATCATCAGTACAGAAACTTTCAAAAAGCATCCGCCGAGATATACTGAAGCAAGTTTGGTCAAAAAACTAGAAGAAATGTGAATATGACGTCCTTCTACGTATGCTCCAACAATTTCTACTATCCAAAAAAGATGATATGTTGTCAAAGAATCAAGAGACGGAGATAGTGCTGACATCCAACAATTTGTATTGGACAAAAACCATGGCATACAAACCCTCACACTACAAAAAATCGTCTGAGCAGAAAAAAACAAGTTATTTCCTACAGATATTGGTATCGTCGTGACAGACTTTTTGGTAGAAAATTTTACTGATATTCTAGATTTTAATTTTACTGCATCTGTAGAAGAACAATTTGATACAATTGCAGATGGAGAGCTTTCTTGGCAAAAAATGTTACAGGATTTTTATGGACCATTTCATGCAGAAATAGAAAAAACTATCGGCGAAGCCGAAAGAGCATCTGGAGAAAGACAACTATGAACCGATCCAAAAACATGAAAACCTGTCATCGCAAGAATTTGAAGATACGGACCAATCGTTCAAATATGAGACGCTGAAGACGAGAACAAAACATTCGCATCTATAACGAGCCCATTATCATTGCAAACAATAACACTCGAACAAGCCTTGCCGCTCTTTCAGTTGCCAAGAGATTTGTGAAATTGGCAAGAAAAACCACTTGTCGTCTCAATAGGAAGATTTGGTCCATACGTCAAGCGATGATCGATATTTGCTAGCATCAAAAAAGACAGCTGACTTGATCCATACACAGTCACATATGATGAAGCACTTGTTGTCATGCAAGAAAAAATTGAATCTGACAAAAACAAGTATATCAATACATTTGATCACGAATGAAATACCATTGAAGTTCTCAACTGAAGACGATGACCTTACATCAAATACAACAAAAAAAACTTCAAAATACCAAAAGACAAAGAAGCGAGTACGTTAACAAAACAACAATGCATAGACCTTATATGAGATGCAATCAATATCCCAACCAAAAAAGCTACTACAACAACCAAAAAGAAAACAACAAAAAAAGCGACAGCTAAGAAGAAAGTAGCAAAAAAAGCGATGACGAAAAAAGCTTAAAAAAATAAAATTAGTCAAATTATTTGTCTAAAATAAAAGTAGTATGAAAAAATTATTCATAAATGAAAAAGATATTATTGCAGCAATAAAAAATGAAGAAAAAATAAAAAACAGGTGGGATATAAAAATATTATTAGAAAAAAAATGTTGAGATTGAAGATTCATAATTCAAAAACTAATAGATGGTTTAGGATTTTTGAGGTACGATTTTATGCGGGTTAATTCTGATCGAACTAGTCAATCTGAAGAAGAACCAGATGGAGTATTAGTATTTCTTGATGAGGGGAATATGCCATTTGCTACGGATGATGAGTACAAACAAAAACGAAACTCATACAAAAAGTATATGATTAAAGATAATTTTCATAGATTAAATATAGATCATCGTTTAGTAAATAAAACATCGTATCTCAGATGAACAGAGATTTTGCAAATAGCTGAAAATTTTTTCTGTTGTTATAATAAAGTACAAGATAAGAGGTTTGATAAAATTACAGTCAATCACGTATGACAAAAACAAGTTATTCACTGGTTACTCAAAAACTGATTCGATTTTTTAGAAAATGATGAGCGCGATTTATTTGAAAAAATTATCAAAAATCCTGAAAAACGAGCTGAACAAGACTATACAACAAGTTATGGTGATAGTATTAAAAACATGATAATTAATATGCAAAATTGAGAAGATAAAAAAACAATATCAGAAAATGATTTAGTTATTTTTCAATTGCAAAAAGATCTCTAGAAAATTTTACAAACAAAAAAGCTGCTTACTAGAAACAGCTTTTTGAAATATAAAGAACATTTATTCCTTTATCTCATATGTAATATTGACTGTACGAACCAACTGTAGTTGACCAGCAGAGATTGATGTTCATACTTCAACTCACCCTCACATAGATGAATCAAAACTTTGAGAATATGTATTTACCATTGGATTAGGTATTGGAGAATAACCGTATCATTCATTCAACGTTACGACTCTACCCAAAGACATTCATGTCTCTTTTGTTAGTTCTTGTGCTTTTTGTTTTGCTTTTTGAACTGCGTGGGTGCGAGCTGAACTAAATGCCTCTGTTTTGTCTTCAAGATCAAACGAAACATTTTGTATCATGAGTCAGTCAACATTCGTCGTCAGACGATCTATTGTTTGAGTCGTTCACGTAGCATACACATCACGAAAGATAATACGGAGGCTGTGAGTTGCAATATATCAGTCAAACTCACGTTTTCAACTATCTCGATTGTAGTTCGTTTGTAAACTTATATTAGTAGATTGAATATCTTTAGCAACTACTCCATCAGTTAGCAAAATATCTTTTATCGTTGCTATAGATTCATCAACTTCTTGTTGTGCATCTTGACTTCTTTTACTTTGAGACTCAACTCAAAGATCTACATACATAATATCCGGTTCAACAAAAACTTTTCATTCTCATTGCACAGTTATTGTGTTTCTATCTGACATATTGTTGTACATATCACCAGTTATACGCATGTGCGATGTAGACAAAACATACGAAGAAATAACAAGAGCTATTGCCAATACAATTAATCACACATGATTTCGCAACTTTTCCATAATATAGTAAATAAGAGATAAAACTATGATCACTGTCTTTGTTCTTTAACTTTGACAACCGTTCGCCTTTCGTCGTACTTTCATGTTGCTTGTATACGATCACGAAATCATTGAATATCAAGGGTTATTATCTCATCTACCGATAAATATTTAGATTTTTTACCTCTCACGATACACACGTCAAAAATATCAAAGTCTAATTTATCTGTAAAAAAAATTTCAATAGCGTCAGTCACATCTTCTATCATAATAAAAAATCATTTCTTTTTTGCCCTCGTTATCTTTTTGACAATTCAAGTGAAAACGAAATCTCAAAATTCTTCTTTATTCTTGAATTGTGATATAAAATTTTGTTTTTTGAGATAGGGATACAAACCATCAAATGGATGAAAACTCACAAATGTTTTGTACAATCAATATTCCATACGAATTTTATCCATCAATGTTGTTATTTCTTGTTTTTGAAAGACAATAGATGTATCCATTGTTTCTGCTCAAAACAAACCTCACTCTATCTGACCAGATGACTGAGATCGTTCCAAGATTTGTTGCAGGTTGGTTACCAAAGTTTTGCGATCTGCAAATGCATCAAGAGCACCACACATAGCAAGAGATTCCAATGATTTTTTGTTAACAATAGAAGAACATCTATTCAAAAAATCCTCCAAGTCTTTGTACAAACCATTTTGTTTTCTTTCTTGTTGGATAAACTCACCTATACTATATCACAAACCTTTCACAGATAAAAATCATAATCTGACATCATTGTCTATTGCGGCTATATGATTGAACGAAACATTGATATCGGGAGTCAATACTGCAAATCAGTGCATTTGCGCTTCCATGATAAATTCACTAAGTTTGTCTGTGTCTTCTTCTACTGATCTCATCAGTGCTGCATAAAACTCAAGCGGGTAATGAGCTTTGAGGTATCAGGTTTGATAGGCAATGTATGCGTAACACACAGAGTGGGATTTATTGAAAGAATATGACGCAGCAGGTTCAATCATTTTCTCATAAATTATTTTTCATGTCTCGGGTTTGTATCATCTAAACTCCTCTGCCCTTACAATAAATTCTTTTTTGAGTTTTTCAATAATTGAAATCTTTTTTTTACCAACTCATCTTCTCAACAAATCAGCTTCAGGAAGAGAAAAACCTGCCATTGCTTGTACCAAAAACATAAGTTGTTCTTGATAAACAGCAATCCCATATGTAATATCCATAATCGGTCAAAGATCCTCGGTCAGTTTCTTTTTTTGTTCAGCGACAGTTTTTTTGTCATATGTTTCCAAAAGTTCAATTTCTAGTTCTGGAAGCATGTAATCTACTTTTTCTTCTCAATGTTTTCTCTTGATATATGTTGGAATAAACTCAAGTGGTCATGGACGGTACAATGCATTCATAGCAAACAAGTCATTGATATCAGTAGCTTTAAGTTGTACCAAAAACTTTCTCATACCTTCTCATTCAAATTGGAATATTCATGTTGTATCTCATGGTTGAAACACCTTTTGAAATGTTAAAGGATCTCACATTGGAGGGTAAAATTGCATAGTATCCATAAAATCCACAAACATCTGTGGTAATTCTTGCACGACTTCTCATGATTTTTGTGCGATTTCTTGTGCTTTATGATGTCTTTTTATGATAACTTTGATACAGTTTTTGATAACAGAGAGGTTTCTCAGTCACAAAAAATCCATTTTGAGTAGTCAAATCGTCTCTAAGGTTCAACCATCATAATGTGACACAACTCACTTGTCTCATTTGTCGATAGACTGAACCGCAGTATAATGAGTATATTGTTCTGGAGCAATAATAATTCAACATGCGTGTACTCATAACTGCCTTATATTTCATTCTAATTTTGCAGACAAATCTATTGCTTTGTGAAGCAGTTCGTCAGCATTGTATTGTGATTTAAGCTCTGCCGATCCATCAGGACTATGAATATCATCCAAAACAGATCATTTTTCTGGAAAGAGAGTTGAAATATAATTTGATCTATCAAACGGAACTCACAAAGCTCTAGCAACATCTTTGAATGCGGCTTTTGTTGCCATCTGCATAAACGTTCAAATTGAACATACATTCTGAGCTCAATATTTGTCAGTCACGTATTTTATAACTTTTTCTCTCAATTCATCTTCAAAATCAATATCGAAATCTGGCATCGATATACGTGCTGGATTGAGAAATCTTTCAAAAAGCAAATCATATGCCAAAGGATCAACATCAGTAATTTCGATTACCCGAGACAAAAGGGATCACGCTCAAGATCATCTTCATGGTCATACAACAATTTTCATTTTTCTTGCTTCTTGGACATAGTCAGAAACAATCAACATATATGTATTAAACCACATTTCTTTGATCACTTTGAGTTCGTATTCCAAACGATCAATATACACACGCATCGTGCCATGGTCAGATAATTTTTTTTGTCAGTTTTTCTCCAAAAAATCAAGTTTATATGTTGTATAGGTTTGTAATGTTAGTGTTTTGAGTTCATCTGGTAAAATCTCTTGTATTACTTTGTCAGGAATACCATCTCAGGATACACAAACAAGCGACACGAGCTCATCCTCGCCCCATCATAGCCCAAACTTTTTGGAAAGTCCTGCAAAAGATTTGTAACGAAGCTCAAATTCAAAATTATCCATCCATACGCACCAAAATAAAAAGCACCATAATACAACAAGTGTACATATTTATACAAAGCTTTCAACTTGTATTTGTGACTTGTTTTTTTATAACAATCGCATAAAAACTATATTTTATGATTATTATTTTCTTATGTCTACACCACTAGATATTGATACAATACAAATACAAGATATTATACTACAATTGGAGCAAGCATCATCTTTAGAATCATTAGAAACGATTTTTGGTGAATATTTTGGTAAAAAAGGATCAATAAGTAGATTATTTTCTACACTAAAAGATCTCGAACCTCAACAAAAAAAAGAAGTCTGACAAAAATTGTCGCATATGAAAACAACAATAACGTCAGTATACGAACAAAGAAAGACTAAGCTTGAAGTAGAAGCATTGGATGGATCTTTAAAAAATGATATTATTGATTTTTCAATTACTGGACCTCAAGCTCCAATTGGGCATCTCTCTTTGCTTGCAAAGACAAGAAGATTTGTAGAAGATATTTGTATCCAAATGTGACTGCGTATAGAATATTGACATGAAGTTGTTACAAAATATGAGAACTTTGAAGCAGTGAATATTCCACTAACACACCCGGCAACAGATATGCAAGACACATTTCATTTATTTCAAAAAGATGAAAGGTGAGAAAGTTTGGTGTTTAGAGCACATACATCGGCATTACAAAACGAACTACTCAAAAAATACTGAGCTCCACTAAAAGCTATTGTACCTGGTAAAGTATATAGATATGAAAATATGGATGCTTCGCATGATTGTATGTTTTATCAAGTAGAATGAATAGTCATTGACGAAAACATTAGTATTGCACATTTCAAAGACTTTATAACGACATTATTGTCTACTATTTTTTGAACACCAGTTACTATCAGAATGAGACCAAGTTATTTTCCTTTTGTCGAACCTTGATTTGAAATTGATGCATCATGTCCAGTGTGTTGAGGAACATGAAAAAGACAATGACAGGATTCTTGTAGTTTGTGCAAAAGCACATGATGGATTGAAATACTATGAGCAGGAATGATTCACCCCAATGTTTTGCGTGAATGAGGGATTGATCCTGAAAAATACTCTTGATTTGCATTTTGAGTTTGAATAAATAGACTAGTAGCAATTAAGTATACGTTGCATGACATTAGGCTACTAACAAACGGCGACTTAAGATTTATACGTAGCTTTGCTTAATTAGTTTTTTTATTTTGTGTATATATATACATATGTGAACAGTATTATTAGTTATTATTTTGATTACAGGAGTTATATTTGCAATTACAGTTTCTCTTATGAATCCAAAATGAGGTTTGGGAGTAATAGCATGATGACTTGGATGAGGAGGAGATGAATATGGATCAAAAAAATCTATTGAATGAACACTCAAAAAAACTGCACTCGTTACAGGTATTATATTTGCTATAGTATGTTTTGTCTATCCATATGTAGCGTAGTTTTTGCAACAATAGACTCTTACTACCATACATTTTCATACTTTTTGTACAACAATGGCATCATTACGGAAATACAAGCGAAAAAAAACCTTCAAATCTGTATTCCGAATAACAATACAATTACGAATAATCATATGATTATTTGTTTTTTACAAATATGTAATTTTTTCTTCGGATACGCAAGCGTCAAAAGGGTGAACAATTATCGAATGAGTATTTGATGACATATCCTATCTCCCATATCGAAGTACAGACACGAATGATCGTTTCTATCAACACTTATTATTCAAAAGCTGTTTAGATTATACAGCAACAAAAGACATCATAGCCTATGATGACAATCTTTGTACGGTAGAAACAACAGATAATATAACATATGACATAAAAATTATCAGCTGACACTATTGGTCGAATGGTGAGGAAATAACTCCGAATGATATATTCTTTACGTACAACAAAGTACTAAAAAACAACATGTGGCAACTACCCGCACTCGATGTCTATGCAAACCTTGTTGTGACACAACCAAACGAGACAACAGTCAGAGTAACTTTTCCTTTTTGATCAAAAGATAATTCTTTGTTTTTTACAAACTTTATATTACCCAGAACAATTTTAGAAGATGCTAGTTTACAGCAGTACACAGAAGATTTCGCTAAATATCCAACAACAAGCAACTGTGCAAACATAGAAACAACAAACGATGATACTAGTCTCGTCTTCAACTTATGAAAATGTGAAGATAGTTTGTTGTGATATTATCAGGTAAAAAAATACCAATGATTTGAGTGATTTCAAACATATATACAAGATGCAAAAGAAAACAATAACACAAACATCATTGATATGTACAAAAGTGATGTTGCATTGCCTTGATATCAAAAAAACTATGTAACAACAAGTAAATATCCTACTATTTTTTTCAATAGTACATCCAAAAAATTTAGTCCAAGAATAAAAAGATCTCTTGCATGACTCATAACACAGTGATTTTATACCTGAGAAGATTGGAAAGGTCATATACAAAGAAATCACCTCCTATTTAATGTCTTTTTGAGCGATGGAGAAAGCACACAACAATACATACTTACACACAATCCAGATTTGGAAATAGAGAAAAAAGACCTAGAAAATATAAATGTCAAAGAAATACCAGAAACAATAGTTGTATCATGATCAAAACAGAAAAAAGTATTTTATATAGATACACTAGAATCTGACGTTCTTGATATTAACCTCTCACTTGTTGATCAATGACAAACGTATTCTCAACTCATATTAAAACAATCAACAATGTGAATATGATCTTGAACAATAACGACATGATCAAATATAACAAAGCAAAAAGACATTACGCTGTCAATAAAAAATAATATATACCCAGCACGTATTCAATCTCAAAATCTACAACAATGACTCAATAAATTTTTTGTTGAGTGAACATATAGCACAACAGATCCAAAAACAAAGCAAAAAAAGACAGAAACCATAAGAGTTACAGATTTGGATTTGTATTATCTGAATGTTCCAGACACCTTAACGTGAGCAATTATCAACCCTGATAGCAGATTCAAAGTTGTCTATGTCAAAGATTGACTTAGCATATTTATTGTCAAACAATTTCAGACAATCTTAGCTCAAAGCAATTTACAAGATTTTTTTGTTTTTATAGGATATGACTTAGTAGGTGAATTTAGAAATAAATTAGATGCAAAAGACTATGATATAGCAATTAGGGCATTTGATTTCTGAATAAAACAAGATTATTCAAATATATTTTTGACTGACTCTCCAAATACTAATCCTTCTATGTATACAAACGAAAGACTTGCTTCATACTTGTCGTCATATGCTAGCGAATCAAGTGAGGAAAACAAAAAATGAATCAAATTTAATATAGATGAAATTTATGCAAATGACGTTCCATTTGTTATATTGTGACAACATGTCGAACCTGTGTATGTAAGGGATGATATATCTTTTTGATTTTCAAACAACAAAGATTTCTATACATTCAGAAAAAATCTTTACAAAGATATTCAGTTAGTAAAGCACTTCCGTCCGAATATAGTGAAAATATTTTCACGATCAAATATTCTAGATTTTTTGGAAGAGCATTTAACGTCTAGTTGAACGTACTAATGGATACGCACACAAAATTTGGATATGTTCATTGTTGGATTATGCAAGGGTGAGCGCTTTGAGTACTCAAAAAAATCATACAAAATGATATAAAAAATAATCCTTCGCTTCAACCAGATGCTATTCGTATTTTTACACTCATCAGTGATAGAAAAAGTATTAATATTGACAACAAAAATATACAGATTGTTTGAGCACTTCCTCAATGGATTGAAAACATATTTTTGCGAAGTTATAACAAAAAACCACCAGTTTTAAGACTGTTTTTTGATTATCGTAATTTGTTTTTCTTTTATCCACTTTGTTTGAAAGTCTTATCTAACAAAATCAGAAACCGACATACAACACAATTGACTATATCTTCATTTGCAATTGCCAAAAATATTGATGAGGATCTTACAAAAAATGCAGTATTATATATACATTCTCCTATGCAATATATTCGAACTCACAGCATAGAGTATCAGCAAAAAATGCAATCGTGGAAAAAAATAATATTTAATAGCATACGTTGATATATCAAAAAACGAGATCTTCTACCAAGGACATACAAACATATAATAGCGAATAGCGAGTATACAAAACAACAAGTTGATAAAATATATTGAGTACAAGTGGACAATATTTCGTATCCACCCATTCATCAATCATTCATAAATCAACCGTTTGCACAACCTCAAGATGTGTCAGATTATTATATTTTTGTTTGAAGAATATCGTATCTTATCAAAGAAGTAGATATAACAATTCGTTTATTCAACAAAATCGGTAAAAAGTTGTATATTGTTGGTGATTGACCAGATCTAGAAAAAGCAAAAAAAATAGCCTGACCGACTATTACATTTTTTCCACGAACCAATACAGTTTGAGATTTGGTAGATTTAGTTCGTTTATCACGTTGATTTGTCAACCTAACGCACGAAAGCTTTGGAATGGTAACAATAGAAGCATTGTGCCTTTGAGTCCCTGTATTTGGGTATGATTATGGGTGAAGCAAAGAATTAGTATGACCAGATAGTTGAATACTCGTCCCAAACAAAAAGCAAGCAACACTAATAACGTACTTTGAAACATTCACAAAAACGCAACGAAATAGAGACATTATCAAAAACACAGCTGTGCAATTGTTGCAAGATCATATGATGAAATAATTCCACGAATCTGCTCTCATTTTTTGCCAGTATCAGAAATACACAAAATTTCTCGTTTAATGTGAGGATCATAAAACATACTATAAATATCAAACAACGTTGTGGTTCTTGCAACGTATTGAAAAGATACTCAGCTGTTTTTTTCGAAAAAAGATTGAATTGGAATATCTTGAACAGTAATTTCTGGTCAATGTTGTGACTTATAAATAAAATAGCGAGCTATCGTTTCATATGAACAAACGCCAATATAAGATAAATTTATAGATTTTATTGGAACAAACTTTTGACGTTTTAGCATTGTCGCCACATCAGAAAGTTTTGTATCAAACGTACAAGACTCAAACATATCAGAAACAAAGTATTCTGCTGTATATGGATACAAGATAGCTTGTCTCATTTTCTTTATCTGTTTTATAGCATGTTTTGTAGGAGAAATAAGATTTTCACCATCGATTTTTATTCAATGAGAAATTTCATTTCTGATTTCTCACAACTGTTTGAGTAAAATAATATGCTTCGTCACAAAGTGAGAGATTGCGTACTCACCATGTGCAATAAACTTAAGTTTCTCATTGTATGGGATAAACTTATCTTGCAGCAAGATTTCATCAAGTTTTTTGTCTATTTCATTAAAGTATGCTAAGAACTTGAGAGAAGGATCTTTGAAAAGAGAAAAAACCATAGAGTAAGAAAAAGTAAACTACTATAAACATAGTATAGACAAAAGAAAAATAAAAACAAAAAAATAAAAAAAATCTGACACAAATCAGATTCTAAATTGAAAGAGTATGTCAACTCATGTTTTATATGACAGATTTATCAACGAGTAAAAATAATCAGCAATATAATAAAAACAACAATCAATAAAAGTCACAGATAAATAGCATTTTTTGTTCTTTCATTTTTTACATCTTTTTGAAGTCAATCAATTGCATCCTCAAGTTTTTGTTTTTCTACAAGGATAGTTTGTTTTTCTTTGCTATAATCTGGCAATGCAATCATATTTTTTATTTTTGATTCCAACTCCCCCACTCTTTGTTGCAAAACAAAGATCATCTTATCTTTGTCATTTATTATTTTTTCTTTTTCATTGAAAATTGTAAAGAATTTTTCAATTTTTTGATCAATGATTTGATTAATTTCAGTCGAGTTAGATGATTGTTGGACAGTTTGATGTTTTTTTTCTGTAATAAGCTCGGCTTGTGGAGTTGCTTGTTGCAATTGAGCAAATTCTTTTTCTAGAGCGTTCACTTCATCAGCTCTAAGCAAAACTTTATTTGCAATTTTTTTGTAAGATAGTTTTCCTCTTTTTACATATCTATCGACTGTTCTTTGTGAAATATTTAGTTGTTCTGCTGCAGCTTCTCTCGTAACTGTATAAGACATTAGTGTACGTGTAAAATAAAAAATCTATTTACTATAAAAGGACTATGTGACTATAAATCAAAATTTGACGTTTCTTGCAACTCTTTTTCTTTCATAATCTCTTGAATATAGAGTGTAGCACATACTCACATTCACATACATGATACTACGATCAAAGGAAAGTAGAATGTAAATAATCAGATATTTCAGAAAAAAGAAACCGTTCAACCTGCAACAATATTTTCTACATAAATCGTAATACAGGCAACTCACACCACAATCAATCCAGTCAGATATAATTTTTTCATAAAAAAAATTCAAATAAAATCATACTTGTTTTAGAACAATGCACGAACAATAAAGCGAATAACAGTAATAAGAATAGACAATAAGATAGACAAAACAAATGTTTGAGCAAGTGATCATAGCTGCACTGTATAATGAATATCTATAACATTATTGACAACATATTGAAAAAAATACAACATAGCAGCATTTATTACAATACTAGATATTCAGAATGTTAACCATTTGAGTGGAAACGTCGCAAGTTTTAATATTGTTCAAAGGAGCGTATCTATAGCCCAAAAAACAACTCAAATAACAAGTAATCATGGAATATATGACGCATCCAATGGTTCTAATCTAAATCACAATTCGTTATACAAAAACAAAGACACAAAATACAAAGCACCGATATTTACTAATACTGTCAAAAAACACCTAATAGCAAAAGAAATCATATGACAGTCTACAATGTAAAGCTAGTTATATACTGGTATATATGGATTCTGTCTACTTTTGTCAAGTACAAATACTAACACGACCACTATACATTATATATCATACAAAAAATCAAAAGAAGCAATAAGTCAACATAAAGACAAATACGAAGAGACTCGTATTTTGAAAAACATTGAAAAAACTTTATACTTATAAAAACCTAAGGTTACAAATTTTCTTTACTTCAGCAGCTATACATGTACCAAAAAGATCATATAAGGGTATACTTATCTTTGGCAGCAATCTTATTCTTTGCTCCATTTGTTGTAAACTTACTAAAAACAACAAGTATGGAAATTGATAAAGAAGACAGAGACTTCATATGATGATACGTCTATTTTTGATATGCAACAATAAGTATATTGTTAGTATTAATATGAAGTTATATATTATCGTTTTTCTATAAAATACAAATCTTTTGATTAGTTTATGAATATGGTATATTTCCACTATTGGCACTACTTGTGGTTGGTACGTGTATGATATTTTCACACAAAAAAATCTTTTCATGACATACATCGACACAGCGAGAACAAACACAAGGAAACAAAACATCAATACTTGTCAGTTTTATTCCTTTTTATAATATCTATTTGCGATATGAGCAACAGGATTTTACAAAATGATTTTGGCGATTAAAAGAATCTTTATTGTGGTGGTTTTCATTGGTTGCTCTTATTTTGTTAGTAAAAAACGATATTATAAATAGTTTATTTTTGATTATATTGATTGTGAGAGTTAGTTCATTGTTAGCAAATGTTGATATCTTACCACAACACAGCAAACAAAAAATCAATACGCTATTCAAAAAACATCTAGAAAGCATAATTGCATACCCGCTCTGATATCTTTCGTTTATCTTTGCAAAAACACATAGTACTATACAAAAAAAACCTCTCTCAGAAGAACAAAATACAATACAACATCATATCCAAAAATACAAAATACTTTTTGAAACCGAAATAGACTTTGCACATCTCACTATGATACACTATTTACAATATACATTACTAATCGTAATCATTGCATGGTGATTACAACAAACATTTTTGCAAAATATGTATTGATGAATATATAACTTATACGCATATATTGGCCGATGACTTGTCATTATGAGATATATCACAATACTAAGACACAAATATATCATACACATACCTTTCTTATATCACATAGCGTTATATACAACACACGCATATCATCAAGTACAAAAGCTCTTCAGAAAACAACATTCAGAGAATAACTAATATATTTTATCACTTCCTTCATATATGAAAAAAGTATATATTGCTTGATGTACATTATTTCTATCATTGCTAAGCTGTGTTGGATCTTTTACGCTAGCACAAAACGATTTTAACTATGATGTATCTGTACAAAATTCAACAGAAAGCATAGAAGAAAACATTAGAGAAGACCTTGTTGATCAAAAATGAGCAACATCTGTCAATACATTGATTTTTAGAATTATACAAGACATTGTTATTCCGCTTGTGATTTTATGGTGAGTGTTTTTAGCGATTATATGACTGTATAAGTTATTTGTAAGTGACAGCTCTGATGAAATCTGAAAAGGAACAAATTATCTGACACGGTGAGTGGTAGGAATACTTGTTATGGTTTCTGCTAGATATATCGGTAATGTCGTACGAGATGACATTTTTAGCAAGTGAAGCAATACTGTTATCACGTGAGTAAAGATTGCAGAACAACTGTATGGACAAATTGCATATCCATTTCTCAAACTTGGAATGTATTTGGTAATTTGAGTACTATTTATAATAGTTATTATTCGTGTCTTCAAGTTTTTAACAAGTTCGGAAGATGAGAATCAATCTAGATCACTCAAAATTATTGGGTGAAATATTATTGGAATACTAGCAATTTTATGATCAAAACAGCTAATTGAAGCTGTTTATGGAAAAAAAGACCTGGTTCTGAATATGGATGCATCTACAATAGGAGATATTTGAACATGACTCTTGGCTGACAAACATATACCTATTGTCTACCAAATCATTCAACGGTCAATGTGACTTGTCGCTTTTATTATTCTTATATTTTTGCTTATACAATGATTTAAGATTCTAACAAACCCAGAAGATGATGAAAATGTCTGAGACGTTAGAAACTATACGCTATATGCATTATTATGACTAATAGTAATCGGTGCTAGTTACCTAATTACAAATTTCTTGGTAGTTTCTTGATAAGCATAATTAGATTATACCGCAATTGGAGCCTTGATTCTTGGGTGAGGGTTATATCATTGCAAATCAAAATCTTCATACACAAAAGAAAAAATATCTGTTACGGCTGGATTTATATGCATGGTTGGAAGATCTCTTGGTGTTCTTGAAAGTTGTAATGCAACTTGATCCAAGTGGTTATCAAAAATATGAGCATCTCCGAGAGTGTGTACAAAATCTCCAAGCCCTAATCACGTCACCTGTGCAATCATCATTGTTAGCAAAGCATAAGATGCTATATTAAAAGGGACTCACAAAAAAACATCCGCAGATCTCTGGTATAATTGACAACTCAAACGTCAATCTGCTACATAAAACTGAAACAAAGAATGACATGGAGGTAATAACATTGATCATGCTTGTACAGGATTGTATGCAACAACCAGATTTCTACGACTATGTGGATTATGTTTTAATGTATCTATAACTTGTTGGATTTGATCAATTCATTCACTATTAAAATTTCTCCACTGATAGCCATACACTGGTCATAAATCTCACCGTTTTTTTGCAAATGTATCGTCTTGGATTATACGATCAACAAATGCTTCTTGTGTCATAACTCACAAAGGAGATCCTGCTTTTTGATATGCATCGTATGGTCGTTCGTCTCGAATATGTACACCATTTTTCACAAGATATTGAATATTCGTATCTCATTGCAAAAACCATAAAAGTTCATGTATAATTCATTTTATAAATACTTTTTTTGTTGTCAGTAGAGGGAATCATTCACGCAAATTAAATCTCATTTGATATCCAAAAACAGATGTTACTGCTACTCATTGTCTAATTGATTCTTGTCATTTTTTTGTACCAGCTGCGAGGATGTGTTCCAATAAATCATGATATTGACGCATATAATTACAAAAAAGTATAAAACAATTGATTTTGTCTCTAATTTTTGTATAAGAAACAGTAATGTACTATCAACAACAAATCACAACATTTTTTGTAAAAATACTAAAAATATCAATCTGACTGCGATCTGTGTCAGGTATTTTTTTTTGAGTTTGATTTTGATATCTCTTATGATTCAAATCAGCAGATAATAGTGTACAAAACATTGAAGATATAGAAAAAAACTATCCAGTAGAAGATATTCCGATTGTAGGATTTATTTTTGATTCATTTGATATTGCAGAAAAAAAAATAATCGTAGAAATGACATCAAATTTAGGAAAAGATAGAATTTTTCACATAACCCTTTCACCAAAAAAACATACTGCACAAGAAGTTGCTGATTGAGTATATGACACAGAATATAAACATTTATTTTCTTTGATCAAAACACTAGATATAACTGTCATATTTAGGACAATGCACGAAATGAATGGTGGACGATACCCGTGGGGTTCAGATCCAGAGTCTTTTAAAAAAGCACGAAAACATGTCTATTGACTTGCACAAGAAGCTTGATTAGACAATCATAATATTCTCTTTTCATTCTCGGTAAATCATCGAGATGTTCCTACGTTTGAAGATATTCCGCATAAACAATCAACATTAATTTTTTGTGAACCTGACAAAAAAGCAACTCTAGGCTGTGCAACATTTGAAGATTATTACCCTTGAGATGCTTATGTAGATCTTGTTGGATTTAGTTTTTATAATCGAGGAAGATCAGTATATAATAGGGCACGGATGCAACCAAGACAAATTCTTGACGACCCACGTTGGCGTACACTAGCAAGACTTAAATCACTTTGAAAACCTTTGTTTATAGATGAAGTAGGAACTGCATCTGTATGGTATAATTGACCATTTGATGCTACATGAACAAAAGCGAAAAAAATATATGAAACTGACTATAAGCGCAAAAATGAACGACTATATAATCTCAAATTATTATTAGAAGAAGAAGAATCAATTGTTGGGGCAATGTACTTTAATTCAGATTTTACGCATTGATTGCAAAGATATTCTTGAGGAGAAACAGATTGGTCAGTTATCAATACATTTACAAAAAAAACCTACTATGCAATCTATGACCTCATGAGAGCAAATGAGGTATTACAAAACACAGCACTGCGAAAAATGTTTGATAGTAGTTATATCAAAACAAAACAAGATAAAATACGTATTCGTACTAGTCAGCAAGACATAATTGTGGCTTTAGCTTTGCGTATTAAACAAACGTCTCCAGACAAAGAAGAACAAAAAATTGCCATACAAAAAGTCAGAGATAGCTTAGTCAATATGACACCTTCTCAAGCAAAAATACGGACACAAAGACTTGATACCATAGAAAAACTACTTGCACATTAATGTCTATTGTTTCTATTTTCACAATGAAGCCATAAGTTTTGCTTGATTTTCTATTGTCATAGTTTGAATAATGTCGTCAATATCTCCACTCAAAATTCACGGTAAATTTGATCGAGATTGTTTGATACGATGATCCGTTACTCTGTCTTGTGGAAAATTATATGTACGTATTTTTTCAGACCTATCTCATGTTCCTATTTGATCTCATCTTATTTCTCTAGATTCTGCAGTCTTTTTTTCTTGTTCTAACTGATACAGTTTTGCTTTAAGTATATTTCGAGCTTTTTCTTTGTTATGCATTTGTGATTTAGAATCAGCAATTGTAACAATTATACCTGTTGGTTGATGACGCAATCTTACTCACGTTTGGTTCTTATTAGCATTTTGTCATCACGCAGAAGAAGCAGCAAATGTATCCATCTCTACATCTTTTGGATCAATATCGACATGCACATCATCAATTTCTGGCATTATTGCAACCGTAATTGTAGATGTATGCACTCTTCATTGAGACTCAGTTTGTGGAATTCTTTGTACTCTATGTACACCACTTTCTCGTTTCAGTTTCTCATATACATTTTCTCAAGAAATCTTAATCATAGCAAATTTTAGTCAACCTATGTCAGAAAGTTGTTCTTCAACAACATCTGTTTTCCATGACTGTTTTTGTGCATACATCAAATATGCTCTCAACAATTCTGAAGCAAAAAGTCATGCTTCATCACCTCATGCAGCTGGTCTGATTTCCAAATAAATATTTTTATCATCATCTTCATCTTTTGGTAACAATGCAATTTTTACTTTTTCTTCCAATGCTTTAAGAGTTTCTCTTCATTCTTGGATTTGCATATCTGCCAAATCTTTCATTTCTTGATCATCAGATTCTGCATAGATTTCTTTTCATTCTTGAACAGCATCATATGCTCCTATATACTCAATAGCCAATGTTTTAAGATCGCTAAGACGAGAAATTTCTTTTCATACTTTTTTGAGTTTATCCATATCTGTCATAATATCCGGATGCATCATTTGCGCCTCCAAATCTTGATATGTTTTCAAAATTTCACGTAATCTTTTTATCATAACTTTCAAAAAAAATAATAAATACTGACTGGTTGTATGTAACGTACTTGCTTGAATATATACCCGAGAGGTGAATGGAAAGCAAGCTATTCGTTACCAAAAAATTTGTGTCAACAATCAATAAATGATATAAAAAATATAGGTTCACACATTGGAAATATACATAGAAATAAGGCCACTTCATGGACCAAGCACCACTAACAAAAACACTATATACATAATTCTTTGGTAATTGTAAGATGTAAGTTTTTTCACAAATTTGGGGAAAAAATACTGTACAAATCTAAACCCATCTAATGGCCATAATGGAATGAGATTAAACAAGCCTAATGCAATATTTATCCAAGAAAACATATACCAAAAACTAAGAACAATATCTTGTTGTATTGCATCTCAAAGTGGAACAAAAGGCAAAAACATCAAATCCGTATAGAAAAACATAACCAATATTCACATTACTGCTAATATAAAGTTAGTTGCTGGTCATGCAAGTGCTACTAACAATTCATCTCTTAATGGATTTTTGTAGTAGGCAGGATTAACTTGAACTGGTTTTCACCGCCCAAATCATATCAAAAAAATAAGAACAAATCAAAAAACATCAATATGAGCCATTGGATTGACCGTTAATCTTCATTGTAGTTTTGGTGTAGGATCTCATAATTTATCAGAAGCTCGAGCATGCGCATATTCGTGTAATCAGATTGACACAACGTATGTAATTCACAAAAATAAGATGTTCTGAATATCCATAAAAGTAGTTTAAACAAAATATATATTATGAGTTATGGTAGAGTTTTAGCTTTAATTTGCAAGCAAAAACGTACTATTGCATTTGTTTTATAAAAACATAAAATACAAAAGTATATTTTCATTTTTTTTGGATATTCCAAACATGACATTAGAATCATTAACTGTGCAACAATTTTTGTTGCAAATTTACCAAAGGAAACCAGAATTGCAAAAAGAACAACAACTTATCATAACATATGTACAAACAATACTCAAAAAAAAATCATCTCTTGTTATTGACGATACTTTTTTGCAAGCAATAGAGCAGCATATACAAGAGATTCATACAAAAAACAAGGCTGAACATGAACGTCAACAACAAGAAAAAAAGATTGCACAGCAAGAAATCATATCCAAGCAAGAGCATACCGATACCACTCAAAATAATATAACATCTCATACAAATAGTGTAGATTGAACAAACAATCGTAATGCAACAAAACAAACAAACAAATCACAAATCACGACTAATCAGAAATCACCAAAAAAATCTTTTGCAAAATGATTTGTTCGATGATTGTCACTCGCAACTTTTGTTATCACTATAACATATGGTGTTGCTCATTTATTGTGACCATATCGATGATGGTGATTTATACAAAAAGCATATGCTCCTACAAATCAAACAGAACAAGTAGAAACAATAGACATAGAACAAAAAACACTATTACCTAACATACAACAACCAGAAACAGCAGAAATATTTTGGACAAAAAGTACATTTGTTTCTTGAGAACAATCTTTTTGAAACTTTGTAGCTTCAACATGAGATACTCAAAAATTAGCTCTTGATCAACAACGAAACACATGCAAATTTATATATTCATGAGAAAAACTAGAGTTACCTGCTCAAGAAAGAGTATTATCTCGAAATTGATGAAACTATGAACGAACGTTTTATCCTCTTGAACAAGATTTTGATGCTATTGTAAATACTGCCTTACGTCTGGGGACTACTTGTGAAACCACAAATACTAATATTTTGCCAACACTACTGCTTACACAGCCTCGTATGATATTTGCACTACATCAAAAAACCACCTGACCTTTTCTTATACCTCAGATTGTCTTTGACATACAGATACCGCAAGAATCAAGTTGATTAGTAGAAAATATTCCAAAAACCCTCAATGTTAACATAATACAAAATTATTATAACTAAAAATTTATATTATAATTCTATCTAAACCATGAGAATATTAACATGAATAAAACCCACATGAGATATTCATATTTGAAACTATTTTTGAGCACTAGAACCACTTGTTCGTCTTTCTCATACATACCCCAAAGCAGATATTTTCTCATTTGTTCCAAATATGCATGCTCTGACATCTTTTCATGACCCTATCGGCATCAAAAAAAACACCATAAATTGAGTAAAAATTGCTCTTGCTTGTGGAGTAGATCCTGAGAGATATTTTATTTATAGTCAATCTGATATTGCTGCGCATGCTCAATTGACACGAGTTCTTTCTTGTCTTACACATATGTGATTTATGGAAAGAATGCACGTGTACAAAGATGCAATTGCAAAGGGAACACAACATGATATTAGTGTAGGAACTTTCACATATCCTATTTTGATGGCAGTTGATATATTGCTATATGACACGACACATGTTCCTGTAGGACAAGATCAAAAACAACATATAGAATATGCAAGAGATATTGCACAAAAATTTAATAATATGTATGGAGAAACATTTGTTTTACCAGAGGCAATTGTGCAAGAAGATGTTGCCGTTGTTCCATGAATAGACGGACGTAAAATGTCAAAATCATATAACAATGTCTTATCATTTGTTGATACAGAAAAAACAATACTCAAAAAAATAAAACAAATCCCAACAGAAACAAAAACAGTTGAAGAACCAAAAGATCCTGACGTATGTAATGTCTATAATATCACAAAGCTTTTCCTCACCCCTACAGAAGACGAAGCACTAAGAAGAAAATATCAAGCATGATGATTAAGCTACAAAGTGGCAAAAGAATATCTTTTTGAGAAAATTATAGATTTTATGAAGCCAATTCAAGCAAAATTTGAAACGATTTCTGATGAATATGTAATAGAACTTCTCAAAAAAAATGCACCAAGAGCTTGAGCAATCGCAGAACAAAAAGTACAAGATGTTTACAAAAAAATATGATTTACTTTGTAATACCTTAAGATGAAACGTCAAAACACACTCATGATATTGAGTATAGTTGTCAGCGTGCTAGCGGTCAGTATAAGTTTTTTTTCTCTCTTTTTGTCACAAAATTCTACAAAAAACCAACTCCTCTCTTTGTATGACAATACTACAAAAAATTCACCTGACCAAGATAGTACATACCAGTTGCCTACACAAAGTGCTGCTTGAGTTGTACAAAATTCCATTATTGATGTTATTGAGGCGGTATCTCCTTCTGTGGTAAATATCATCATTAGCAAAAATATGACGTACTTTTTGCAAGATCCAGCCAGATATTGGAGATGAACAATGGTAGAAAAAAAGGCACAAATATGATGAGGAAGCTGAATAATTGCAAGCAAAGATTGACTTATCCTCACTAACAAACACGTAGTTGAAGATGTAGATGCCGAATATAGTGTTATTCTCAACAACTGAAAAGTTTATACTGCCCAAAGTGTTCGAATTGACCCAACGATCGACATTGCTGTGTTACAAGTTGTCGATCAACAAGGAAATATTCCAGATGATCTACAACCAGCATCATTTGTAGATTTTCGTGATGAAGTTCGTATCTGACAATTTGCAATAGCAATTGGAAATGCATTAGCAGAATATCAAAACTCTGTAACACTTGGGATTATTAGTGCACTCAATAGACAATTGGATGCAGAAAAGAAAGATAGTCTCTATATTGGTTTATATCAAACAGATACACCAATCAATCCAGGAAATAGCTGAGGACCATTGCTAAATATCTACTGACAAGTACTATGAATAAACACCGCAATCACAGCAATATGAGATGGAATATGATTTGCTTTGCCAGTTAATCAACAATTTATTGATGCTACAATAGACAGTTTACGCACATATAATAGCATTAAAAGACCGTTTTTGTGAGTGGAATACGTTGACCTCAACAAACCCGTTGCATTAGAGCTTGGAGTACAACAAGAACTTGGAGTTTTTGTACAAAGGGTTGTTAGTGGAACACCTGCAGACAAAGCTGATATTCAAAAAGGCGACATTATACTTTCAATTAATGACTTTACAATAACAAAAACATTACCATTTATGTACCATATCTATCAATTTAAGCCAAATGATACGGTTGAATTCAAAATACTAAGAAATGATACAATACTTACAAAAAACATACAATTATGAACTTTATAATCAATATACAGTTATACAACATAATTTTGTAATAATGTAAACTATAGGTCAGATTATTTTTTTTTGTTTTTGCATGTGGTCTAGTATCTGAGTATACTATGATTATACGATTTTAGTTTACTTATCGATATTTGATGTATTATATTACTGATGAAGAAGTTGCCTTTATTGAACACTGCAAAGAAGAATGAAGATACGACGAGGCACTCAAAAAAGTAAACTATATTTTGACAAAAGACCCTACAAACGAGGAAGCACTGCTTCAAGTTGCAGATATCGAATATAGAAAATGAGAAATTGATAAAGCATGAAAAGCAGTCGATTTTTTGAATGCAACTAACAACAATGAAGATGCAATGTGATTGTACATAAAATGAGTTTTGGAAATGGAAAAAAACAAATGGTCTTCTGCAAGAAAATACTTCAAAAAAGCATTACAAATCACTGCATATGAAAATCATGAAATTGTAAGATGCTATGGTTTGTGTGAGTATTGGTATGGAAATAGAGAAAAATGAGTCACGTTTATTGAAGATGCATTTGAAATCAATAAATATGATGCAGAAGTGATATACAACCTTATAGAAGTATATTTATTAGAATATAGATATACTAAAGCAAAAAAGATGATTCATCGATACAAAAAAAACTATGATAAATTAGAAACATTTGATAAAGAGATTTCCTATTATGACGAAAAAATAAAACTTTTTGATAGCTTTGTAGCTAATTATGGAAACAAAAGCGAAGTACTTACTTCTAAAAAATCACAGTAAAAAATAGATAATTTTCTTACCAATAAAGAAACACACAATTAACGTGTGTTTTTTTGTATAAATATACTAGACATTGCTTTTGATTTGTGTAGTATAAAGACAATATTTATCTTTGTGGTGCATATGTTTTCTCGTCCATCTGATATTAGTCAATCAATGATAATCGATGATATCAAAAGCATGTTGAGATATGGTCGAAAAGCATTTGCCATTACTGTACTCATACTATCATTTCTTCTTTTTTTCCTAAACATATTGATTGGAATTGGAAACAATATGTCAAGATTTTCGAATCAACTAAAATCTACACTAAGCTTCAAGTTTTTTGTATTAGATGATACAGAAAAAGAAGATCTTATCACAGACAAAGTTCTTTTTTTGCAAAGAAAACTCGATGAACAATGAATAAGTAGTCTCTATGTTTCAAAACAAGACGCACGAAATTATATGACCAAACAAATACCAGATATTATATGAAAATTCGATGAATACAGAATAAACAACCCTTTCCCAGCTATGCTAGAAGTAAAAATAGTTGATGAAAATGATTATAAAACTTTGCAAACAATTGTACCAGAATTTGCAGATATTATTACAAACCCCGATGAAGTTTGAAAATGAGTATCTATTGCAGAACAAGAATCTACAACAATAAAAGCACTGACGTTTTCAAACTTTTTGGTAACTTGATCATACTTTTTGATTGTTATATTTATTGTTATTTTGTTAACAATTCTCTACTTTTTACTAAGAATTTTGACCAACAAATTTCATGAAAAAATTGAACTCAAAAAACTTTTGTGAGCAAGTTACAATCAAATCGCTTTGCCATTTATTTGAATTTCACTTGCGGTATTTATAGTAGGTTTTATTTGTATGCTATTGCTCAATGTGTGATTGGATATGTATTTGCAATCCAAAGATTTTTCGCTGATATTTTTTGTAGATGTATTTTCTTTGGATATAGTTCCCCAAAATATCGGAGCATATTTGACAGCAGCCCGATACGTGCTTGTGATTGAATTTATAGTCTTGTCATTACTTATCGTTTTTTCAAATGGAATCTTTTTACAAAGAGTGATTAGAAAAGCATGAAATTAGATCTATGTATGATAGTTGCTATGGATCCCGAGCGCCATATTGGATATCAAAATACAATTCCACGACACTACCCACAAGATATGAAATATTTTAAGCAAAAGACCAGCTGACACGTTGTTGTTATGTGAAGAAAGACATTCGAATCAATTGGCAAGGCACTTCCAAACAGAGATAATATTGTACTTTCTACCAATCAAGACTTTGCTCCATCGTGAGTTACTGTGATTGATAGCGTGAGTTCTTGCTTACACTATCTAAAAACCACATATACAAATAGCGACAAAAAAATATTTATCATATGATGATCTTATATATATACGGCATTTTTGCCATATACTCAAAAGATATATCTGACTGCTATCAAGAAAACATACAAATGAGATGTTTTTTTCCCAGTATTTGAAGATGAATTTACACAGACGGAAGCAATACAAGACGAAAATATGGATTTTATAACATACACAAGACACATATCTTCAATCGAAGATTAAGCGACATCCGTTGTCAGAAAAGCTTTTTCTCATGGAGAAGCTAACACTTTGATTGCAACATGTTGATTTCATGCAAAGATGAGTCATTCTCACACGTTAGAACTAACAAGTCTATGTTTTTCTGCTTCAGAGAGTCACAAAAGACTATCCATTGTTTTGATTGAGGTTGTTGATTGTTTCAATAGAATTTGAAATGGTGAATTCGAAAGAATTGGTTTCCCATACTTGCTTTTCATAAAATCTTCAATATCTTGAGAAATTGTTGTAATTCATAATCAGTATTTTCTTGCTCTTTTGATTAATCAAAACAAAAAATTTGCAGACGTATCATTTTGCAACATAATCCAAGCTTCATCACACACAAGCATTCTTTTTTTCTTGACCGATCTTACTTGCGCCCAAATATAGTTCAAAACACTGTACATAGCTGGAGTTTTGAGAGCGTCTTCCAAATCTCTTATACTAAATACTGTCAATGGATTATTAACATCAACATTTGTCTGATTATTAAAAATCTTTGCAAACGTTCACGTTACATACTTGCTCAATTTGAGCGCCAACTCCTCTCCTCATTCCATTCCATCAAGAATATTATACAGATCTTGCATAATTGGGATTTCTTTGTTGGAATAATCATCCTCTTCGACGGTAATTCATTTTAATTGATATGTTGTTTGAATAGCTTTATCCAAAATAGACTCATCTTGGGCAGATATTCATCAAATCAAAATATGAACTAATCATATCAAATCCATTATTTTTCATCTCAAGAGATCTCATGTTCCATAATCTCTATCTGATATTTTTGGAGGTAAATCAAAAGGATTGATAAACTGACTTGATCACGTAGATATATTAATATACGTTCCACCTAGTTTTTCACACAAAGATTTGTATTCGTTTTCTGGATCAATTACCATAACTTCAATACCGTTCATGAGGTATCTCATTATCTCAAGCTTTACTGTAAAAGATTTTCACGCTCACGATGTTGCCAAAACAACACTATTCATGTTTGGCAAAGAACTATTAAACCTATCAAAAATAATTAGTGATCACGTATGCAAATTGACCCCATACAAAATTCATGTTTTGGTAAAAATATCACTAGAAATAAAAGGAAAACTTCACGCCAATGATGTAGAAATTGAACTTCTTGTGATTCCAAGCTCGTCTATACACAAAGGAAATGTACTCACAAGTCATTCATCCATTCTTTGAACAGCTGGTTTAATCTTTACTCAAAGCGAAGAAAATAGTTGTTCTAACTTTTTCCCGTTTTCGTTAAGCTTATCCTTTTCTTCTTGATAAATAGTAATATACATACCAAGTTCAAAATAACTTTCTTCATGTGTTGCTAATTTTTGTCTAATTGTTTCGACATCTCTATACTTGAGCTCAAGATCTGTATCAACCGTGATTCACTTTCTTTGAGATTCATTCAACTCAGCTTTTATTTGGGTTGACTTTGTTCTCAAAACTGTTTGCATTCAAGCACTATCTTCCTTGTACAAAAAAAATCAAATATCCCACTTACACTCAAAAGATAAAATATCTCTCGTTCGCAACGCCTCAACATACGAAGGATAGTCTTGCACATAGTATGTTTTAGAAAACAATCCTGAAATATTACAATTCATTCATTCCAATTGCCAAAACGATGGAGCAATATGTGATTTATAGTCTGCGATTATTCATGCATGATGACTATCTGTTTCCAAAATATATTTTCTCAATTCACTCGTCAATTGCTTATCAGAATACTCTTCATCAGGCAAACGCATCAAGTATTGCACTTGATCTTTTAGAGGCATTCCAACTATAGATTTATTTTCATGAGTTTGTTTTTTGGGAGTAGAAGACGCAGTTCACGATACTCATGCATCAAAAAACGAACGTAACATTCATAGCAGTCAGGTTGGTTTTTTTTTGTCTGGTTCTAATTGGGAAATATCTACACTAGGATATCATCATTGTTGTACAAAAGCTGTATAATCTGTATCATAAACAACATTTTTAAAACTATCAATCATATATAATTCGCAAAAAATAAACTGACTAAATTGTAGGTATTACTTGTGAAGATGATGTATTTTCAAAGCTGGTAGTATGATTTTGCTCAGTGTTTTTGTTTTTGAGAAGTGTGGGTTCGTCAAACGTTTGTAATAGTCATATCGATGATGAGGGTTGTGTGTCATCATCTTTTTCATGAAGCGGATAGAGGTTTTTTACTATAATGATTAGCATTGTAACAACTTGTGTTACTGTTGCTCATACAATAATATTGAGCGTTGTTGCATCAAGAACAATTATGTCATACCCTCTCAAAAACAACAATCAAAACAACAATGCAGTTTCCAAAGAAAAGAACCGCAATAGTCTACTAACTAACTTATCTTTTTGAAAAACTCTTTGATCATTTTTGAGAATATCGTCAAACTCGCTTATAATTTCTTTCATCTTTTGACTCTTGAGTTTGATAAGTTCTGGATCATGTTCTCATTCTGTCCCATTTCACATCACATATTCTTTTCGTTGTGCTATATATCCAATTCTAAGTGCCGGTAATATATAGGACAAAATTTTTCTTTCTGAGATATCATAACGAATTCATAATTGTGGAAATTGAATATGTATAGCAAAAAAACCTAATATTTTTTGTACAATCTTGATAAGCATTATCAACACTTGATCTCTCCACAAAAAAACCAATCATAAGAGCAATAACAATGTAGATCGTTTTATAATTTGCAATAAACTCTGTAAAACTGAATCATTCTGTAAAACATCGTATGCACTTCCATGAAATTCTGTATCAGGAGTCAATTGTCACAAAATACCATATACGAGATAATATCTTAGCTTACTAAATCAAGCATAATTTATTGAAGACGTTTGACTCTGAGATGCAACAGGACCTGCAACTGCAACACTTGTATCAAACGATGGTGTAAGATTTGGAGATCCAAGAGATCATGCAGCAGCATGTCACCATGTCACATCATCGACTGTTCTTTCAGTTTGGTTAGATTGCAGAAGAGAAGATGATCAGCTTTTCATACTAATGTATTCTTTGGTGAAAGGCAAAAACAATGTTAGCATAACAAGTCACAAAACAACACACGAAATATATAAGATATTCATCCAAAATGATTTTGGTGAATGAATGGGCTTTACATACATACTATCAGCTTCTTTGTAGTATGATTCATCATCATATCAAAGCTTATATAGCGCAGTTTTATGCAAACAATATTCTAGATAATAATTTTGTCTCATTATATCTTTTTGTCTTCCGTATCTTTGTTGAACTTGATCCAAGAGTATCTCCTCTGCAGATTTGATGATTTCTTGTGTATCTTGTGTGATGTTTTTTTTGATAGGCATGTGAAGTATAAATAACATAAAACCTATAAAGAGTATAAACAAAAAACATTCACCTGACAAAATTCACGTTATTCTATAACACAAACGTTTGACACTTAAACAAATTTTGTATGTATAATATAGTATTTTTGCATAAAAACATATAAAAAAAGTTTGCAAAAAAAAATAAAATCACTACAATAAATCCATAGATATATTTATTCTTTATAATACCTAAAAATGGTTAGAACAACAAACGCAACGGAAATCCCAAAAGATGAGGAAAAATCGAACAATGACAAAAAAAATAATGATCACAAAGACTTTTCATCTGAAGTAAAAGAAAAGTTTGAGTGAGGAGTTGAATACGTAAAAGAAAAATTTCATGAATGAGAAGAAATGTTCTCAGAAGAAATTTGACATGTAAAAGATACAGCAAAAAAAACTGGAAGAAATCTAGAAAAATCTGCCAATTCACTTACAAACTGGTTTAGTAAAAACCGACATACAGTTGTATGAGTTATTTTGCTAGCCATTGGTCTATACAGACTTGCAACTATAGTGATTGGACTCTTGTTTGTGATAGCATGAGTGTTGTTCATCACTTGATACTTCAATGACAAAATGAATAACAAAAAATAATTTCAAATACAATTATAAAAAAAATAGACTTTAATAAAGTCTATTTTTTTGTTGCTTATTTTATTTTTGCATAGCAAGTTCAAGTAGGAGAGCGTCAATTTGGACGTGAGCTACCATATATTTTTGTAATTGTATTACTGACATACACAAATGAGGCTGTTTTTGTGCTAATGCTTCTTGGATATAGAGATGAAAAAAATCTTGTAAGTTTCCTCATTCGTGAATTGTTTGCAAAAGATGATAACGATCAACAACGTGTTCTGGTCAGATGAAATTTTTTCGTTGAGTCCATACAGATTGGATTTCAGCATCTAGTATACTACTACGATTTTGATCAAAATTTATGATAAATGCTCTTGAAACGAGTGTAGGTAACACATCATCAATACTTGCAACGCTTCAACAAATAAGTCTACCCTCAAGTGGCTCTTCACAACTCTTGAGTAAAGCATTTGCCGACTCAGTGGTCATTCTTTGCATATTCTCCAAAAAAAGTACTTTGCGATTTCAAAAAGGAGAGCGAGAAAGTCGTGTGATTGCTTCTCTCATACCTTTATCATCATATCAATATGTTTTTTGAAGGAGTTCTGTTTGTTCAGATGTTTTTTTTTGTATTTTAAGTGTATGTAGCTTTGTTAGTTCTAGAGAATAGTCTTTGAGGTATAACAAATCATGAGCCAAGGCATTAGACAAAAAAGTCGTAATTGATGCAAGGATTTTTTGATTTGTTGTCATTCAGTCACCACCCACACACAACAAAAAAGGAAACAAGATATCTCAAGTAGCATTGTAGGCAAAAAACTTTTGAAGCATTGTTTCTGGAGTCATAACGTGTACAATTGTAAAAACAAAGGTGCATTTATTTTGAAGATTTTCTCTCTATAAAATACAATAAAATTGGTGTTCATGCAAAACCAAATTCTTTTCTAATAACATTTTCAATCCATCTTTTGAACGAGAAATTAGCTCTTTGTCTATGATTTACAAACACTTTGAAACAGACTGGGTGAACGTCGACCTGTGTCAGATAATATATTTTACATATTTTATTTTTGGGAAATCTTGGTGGTCTTGTCATAAAGTGCTTTTGGATTGCTTTGTTGAGTTGTGACGTTGGAATATACCTAAAACTTTGTTCTCGAACAGTTTGTACTAGACGGAAAATCTTATGAATATTTTTACCACTCTTAGCAGAAATATCAATAACATGTACGTAAGACAAAAATGGCAAATGATCTACAATGTATTCATGAAAACGTTGTTTATCTGCGTCGTCCAACAAATCAATCTTATTCATTGCTATCACCAAAGGTAATCACAAACTATGAATTTCTTGTAACAACGTCTTATCTCTTTGAGAAAGTCATTCTTTTCAGTCTATAAGATAAACAACTGCGGGTCTCTTATATTCTAACATTTTGATAGTTTTCGCATATGCAATTGCTTCCAACCCATGTGCTTTACTTTTTTTTCTGATTCATGCAGTATCATACAGCGTAAATTCTTGTCATTGGTGTTCTAGACGAAATTCCACATAATCTAATGTTGTTCCTGGTTCATCTTGAACTTTGGATACATATTCTCATGCAAACATATTCATCAAGGTTGATTTTCATGCGTTTGGTCTTCATACAATTGCAAAAGACAGCTCTTTTGCTTCGTTTGAAGCAAGTTTTTTCTGTAACCAAGCTTGCGTTTTGAGTAGCGATTGTTGTTCTGCTTCATCTTGGTCTTCCATCATCATTGCTGACTGCAAATCCATATCATCATCTTGCGATAAGACATTAGATTCTTCACTAACATTATCGTCATCTGAATCGTCATCAGACTCATCATCATACTCATCATCATACTCGTATTCAGAAGCTTCAGGATCATATTCTGAATCAAATTGTTTGCGCATTGCAGCAAATCAATAATGTTGATTTTCATCTTCTTGCATATCATCTTCTTCTTCAGACAAATCATCAACGATACCAAAAACATGGTGTTGCAGGGCTTCAATTCATTGTCCATGTCTTGCACTTACCGCAAAAATATGTTCGTATCAAAGTTGGTACCAATTACTTATCAAAATTTCTCTATCAGCAAAAGACATTGAATGATCAATTTTATTGAGAACAAGAGTTGTAATATCTTTTTTTCAAGCTTGTAATATCATTTTGTGAATGGTGTCTTCTTTTACAGTCATTCATATTTTATGATCAATAACAAAAAGAATACAGTCTGACTGCTCTATTAGTCTCTCAATAAATGGAAGTTCATCATCAAATGTATGTAACCCTGGACTATCCAAGAAAATATGTCATGTTCTAGCATGTCTATGACGAACAATATCTTTTGTTGTTCAAGCAATATCAGTAACGATAGCTCTAAACTGTCAGATAAGTCTATTAAATAAGGTTGATTTTCAAACATTACTAGCTCATAACAATCCAATATACATAAGAATAAGGCAAAATAAACAATATAAACAATACTAGTAAATAGTACATTAAAAACAAGTATGAATGCTATTTACTAGAAAAAAAAACACAAGAAAAAACACAAAAGAAAAAACATAAAGAAAAATATCATTATGTTTTTTGTATGTCTCGTTATTTGATGCAATTTTATACATAGAAACTATATTTCTTATTTCTTTTCTGCCATTTCAAAAAATTCTAGTATATCTCACTCCTCTATTCTTTTTCATGTTTTCACTTTCATTCAACATTCATACCCTGTTGCAACACTACTAACACTCTCTTGTTCTCTTTGCAACGAAGTAACAGTTCATTCTGCCAACTCTTCATCATCTCTCCAAATACGAAATTTTGATCCATTTTTTGCTTTTCATTCAATAACCTTTCATCATATAACCATCATTTTTTCTTTCTTGAAAAAAACTCACAATACTTTCAATCTTCACATATTAACTTCTTCCATTTCTATTTCTACTAATCACAACAATACATCTTCAATATAAGCAATTAATTCGTAAATAATTGCCCAATTTTTGAGAGTAAGGTGCATTTGATCTGCTTTCTTTTTGATTGCAGCTGGAATATTTGCATTAAATCACACTAACAATGCATCAGAAGCTTGTCATAACGAGATATCAGAATCAGTAAACAATCCAATTCATGCATGAATTATTTTTATATCGACTTTTTCTGGTAGAGTAATTTGTCCAATTGCAGATTGCAATGCTTCCAAACTAGATGGTCAATCTGCTTTTATAATAACTTTGAGAACAGCAGTTCCTTCAGCCATATTTCTTTGTTCCATAAACCTTTGAAGTGAAGAATGTTTGATTTCTTCTTGTAACTCTCATTGAATAAGAGAAATTCTTTGTTGTGCGTCTTTTTCTTTATCAACAACTTCTACGATTCTTCAAGGTTCTGGTATATCTTGGAGTCAAAGTATCATAACAGGTTCTCATCATGTTGCTGTTTTAATGGTTTTTTTATGAGAATTAATCATTCTTTTTACTTTTCAGAAGGTATTATGTGCAACGATAACATCTCAAATCTTGAGTGTCCCCGTCAAAATAATAACAGAAGCAGTAATTCATTCTTTTGGATCTTTGCTTGCATCAACAACGACACCAACAGCTTTTCTATGAGGATTGTATTTCAAATCTAATATTTCTGCTTGTAATGCGATATTTTCTAGTAAATCATCAATTCACTCCCCAGTTTTGGAAGAAACACCAACAACTGCAACATCTCCACCCCATTCTTCTGGTATCAATCCATAGAGTCAAATATCAGTTTTTATTTTTTCGAAGTTATTATTTGGTTTATCAATTTTGGTAACTGCAACTATTATTGGTACACCAGATTCCTTTGCATGTGAAATCGATTCTATTGTTTGTGGTTTAATTCCATCATCAGCAGCCACAATGATAATAACAATGTTTGTAAGTTTTGCTCACCTCGCTCTCAACGACGTAAACAACTCATGTCAAGGCGTATCAATAAATGTCATTTTTTTTCATTTATATTCAATCATAGATGCACCTATTGATTGCGTAATTCATCATGCTTCTCATCAAGCAATATTAGATTTTCTTAGATAATCCAATAATGATGTTTTTCCATGATCAACATGTCACATTACAGTAATAACTGGAGGTCTTGATATCAATCCATCAGACTGTTTATCTTGATCCAAAATAGATTGCAGATCTCAAGTCAGAACATTTTCAATAGCGACTTGTTCATGCTCTTTAACGACTTTGATATTAAATTCCTCTGCCAAAAGACTCGCCGTATCAAAATCTAATGCTTTATTGACTCATCAAATGATTTTATTTTGTAACATAACTTTCATCAAATCATTCATCTGAATTCCCATTTTTTCAGAAAGTTCTTTGACAGTAATAACTTTTCATATAACAACTTCAGCTTTTTTTTGAAGTGTCCCTGATGTTTTTGCAACTTTTTGTTTTTTTACTTTTTCTGACAATCATGTATTTGCTTGCAATTGAGGTTGATTAGATTGTTGATATGAAGAAGCTCCTCTATCATATCTTGGTTTTGTAGAAGGGCGATATGTTCATTGTCCAATAGCAACATTTCATTTTGCAGGACCAGAAGTACGTCAAGCTCTATTGTGTACAGCATCTCACCTCATCGGTGCTGGTCAGGTTCTAGGTCTTGGTGCAGATTGAGACTGTTGTGATTGACGTGTAAATGGAGCTCATCATTGAGATGTGTTTTGTGTTGTTCTATTTTGAGTCGTTCATTGACTTGTTCAGTGAGGTCTTGATCATCACACAGGACGACGAACTGGTTCAGAGCGACGAACTACTTTTGCATTACCAACTGGTCTGTTTTTTGCAATTGAAGTTGCTTGCGCAAAAAAATCATCTTTTTTTTCTTCTTGTTGCAGTTCTTCTACTTGTATCTCTTCTTGTTTAGATTCCTCTTCTTCTTGTTTTTTTTCAAATCATAAACCTGAAAAAAATGAATTTCAAGAACCAAATTTCTTTGCGGACACAACTTTTGTAGTTGATCACGAATCTTTTGCATCAGATGTTCAAGAGACGTCAGATGATTTTTTTATCACTTTTCTAACAACTCTCTTTGCTGGAGATTGTGTTGCTGACTGAGAAGTTTTTTGTTGCATACTAACAAGTGCTTCTTTTTTTATTATTCAATTTTTTGGAGCGTCTTCTCAAAAAGTTTTTTTGTATAAGTCTAGAAATTGATCTTTCGAGAGATTAAGTTCCTGTAACGCATCTGCGATTTTTACCATATATCTTAGTGTAATAAAACTACTTTAACACAAAAAATAGCAATTTCTAAGGTAAAAGCAACACGAAATAGATAAAAATTGATTTTTTCTAGATTATAATTAGTATTACCAGTTGAAAGTAAAAAAAAAAAAACTAAAACATTGAAATACCATTTTATTTATTCCCCATTGTTATGGCACAGAAAAAAATTGTTCAGAAAAAAAGCAAAAAAGTAGAGTACGCTCTTACGCAAGGAAAACAGTCCAATTATGAAATACAAGTTACAGTAACTACTGCACAAATGGACAAATACAAAGAAAAAGCTCTCAAGTGATTTCAAAAAGACATGAAAGAACCGGGGTTTAGAAAGTGACACGTTCCTTTGGAGATGGTACAAAAACGTATTGAACCTATGTATATGACTGCAAGCATGCTCGAATATGTTGTACACGATGCAATCCAAGCAGTACTAGACGAACATCAAAAAACACAGTTTATTTGACAACCATACGACTTCTCACCAGAACAAATACTTACTGAAGCAAAAAAATGAATCTATATTATAACATTCAAATTGGATGTATATCCCCAAATGGAACCAAAAGACGATAAACGAAAAAAAACAAAAATCGAAGAAGTAAAAGTTGAAATAACTGAAGAAAAGAAAAAAGAAGTATTGGAAACAATTCAAAGACAATATGCAGAATATCATGACGCTAAAAAAATTGATACTGACACAATTGCAAGAGTAAAAATAGAGTTTTTCGACAGTGAGAACAATTCTATCCATACAAAATCAAGTTATATCTGAGAACCTGAGTTCAAAGAAATGCCTGATTTGAAAAAAAAGCTAACATGAAAAAAACTAGATGATAGTATCACTATGGCATATGATCATGACACACTCCCTCACTTTTTGCACTTTCATCCAAAAGACAAAACTAAACAAGAATTGTCACCAAAAGAAATCACAATAACAATTGCTGATATCAAAAAAATGGAAATTCCAGAATTAACACCAGATTTTATTATCAAAATCTTTGGTGCTGATAGTGGATTAACAAACAAAGAAGAACTTCTTGCACAAATTGAAAAAACACTTGTACAAACACAAGAAAGAGAAATACTACAACAACATCTTGATGCATATCTTTGAACTATTTCATCTTCTTTTGATACTGTTGTACCACAAACATTCATCGAAGAAGAATATAAATGAAGAATAAAAGAACTTGCAAAACAATTAGGATGAGAAAAATGACTACAAAATCATCTAGAAAGCATGAACGAACAAAAAAGAAAAGCGTATCTAGAAGAAATGAAAAAGAGTACAGAAAAAAGCTTACAAAAATTTCTCATTTTGAGAAAAGTAATGGAAGAACTTCAAATTCAAGGTGTTGATTACAACAACCCACTAGAGGCAGAAATTTTGTTATACGAGCATGTTACTGGTAAAGAACTTCCATCACAAAAATATGAAGAAGAAGTTCCTGCCAAAAAAGAAAAAGCACCAGCTACTAAAAAGAAAACAACAAAACCTGCAAAGAAAAAAGACCCATCTGATAAAAAATAATTTTATTATTAATTGATATAGCTTATGTTTGGACAAATTGGAGAACTCAAAAAAATGTACGACAAATATAAAGAATTACAAAAAAAACTAAAAAATCTCATCATCAGAGCAAAACAATGAAATTATATTGATGCAAACGGTGAACAACAAGAATGACGTATTATTGTAGATCTTAGTGGAGAAATGAAACTAAAAAACCTTTCAATAAACGATCTAAACTTGTTATGAGTAGAAAATAAACAAGAATTAGAAGATGAAATTTCAGCAGCATTTCAAAAAGCACAAGAAAAAGCACAAGAAGTTGTTGCAGCAAAAACAAAAGAAATTTTGTGATTTGATCCTTCAGATATGGCAAGTATGATGGCATGAGGAGGTATGCCAAAAATACCAGGATTATCATAAATCTAACAATAACGACATAGCGCATTACTCTTAGTCTCTATTATTGCAATATACACAACAAAAATCTCGTTTCTTCTTATTGAAGCGAGATTTTTTCTAAAATGAATTGTAAAAAAGGCATGTATACATATACATAATACAATGAAATATGAACTTCTCAATAACGACCAAGGTATAGGACTAGTCCAAAGATTATTATCTATCAGAAATATCAGCGATGATATACAAAATTTTTTGTACCCAAGTTTTGAAACATATCGACAAGATCCATTTGATTTGCATGATATGGACAAAGGTGTTACACGTTTTGTGTCTGCAATGAAATCCAAAGAAAGAATAATGATATTTGGTGATTATGACGTAGACTGAATCAGTTCAAGTTTTTTGTTATATACGGTTGTTACAAAATTTTTTGGATACAAAAACATAAGTATTCAGTTTCCTGATAGAATTAAAGACGGTTATGGACTCAAAAATAAACATATTGATATGATGAAACAAAAAAACATCGACATCTTTATCACCGTAGACAATGGAATTACTTCAGTTCAAGAAGCACTTTATGCCAAAAAAGTTGGTATAGATATGATCATCACAGATCACCATGAACCATGAAAAAATATACCTGACGCTATTGCGGTTATCAATCCAAAACTCTCGCCTGATTATGCCTGTCATGAACTGTGTGGAGCGTGAGTTGTGTATAAATTTGTAGCAGGTTTACTGCAAATGTCATCATTTTCTACGAAAAAGAAAAAGCATATAATGGAACATATGCTACCGATAGTAGCTATCGCTACCGTTGCTGACGTGGTGCCACTTGTGCACGAAAATAGAGTTTTTGTAAAAAAGGGACTTGAACAAATGACCCAAAGAAAAAATATGCCAGAGTCATTGTCGGCATTTTTGGACTTTGTTAATTTAAACAAACAAATTGATAGCTACCATATTTGATTTGTTATTGGTCCAAGAATCAATGCAGGATGAAGAATACAATCTCCATATGACAGTTTGGCAACACTTTTGCATACTGGAGAAAAACAACAAACTGCACTCGAAGCACTAGAAAAAATAAATATTAGAAGAAGAAAAATGCAAGAAAAAGCATACAAAATCGCAGAAAAACAAATAGCATTGTCAGAAAATATTGCAATCGCTGCGGATGAGAGTTTTCATGAATGAATAGTCTGAATAGTAGCAGGAAGATTATCAGAAAAATTTTATAAACCCTCTGCTGTTTTTAAAATAGCAACAGATTCATGATTAGCTACAGCGAGCCTGAGAGCTCCGATATATTTTGATGTGATGTGAATGATTCGTCACGTCAGTGATTTGACCGAGAGGTCCGGTTGACATAGACAAGCTGGTTGAATGACCGTCAAAATAGAAAATCTCGAAGCAGTAATACAAAAAATGCAAGACTATTGTCGTGCTACCATTACAGATCAAGATTTGGTTAGAGTACAAACAATAGACACATATTTGGCTACACATGAACGAGACATCGGTGTTTTAGATCAATTGGCTCAATTGTGACCATTTGGTCAATGAAACGAGGAACCGAGCTTCTTATTTGCTAATTGTACGGTTGTCGAAAGAAAGAAAGTTTGACAAAAATGAAAGTGACACCTCAAGCTTGAAATACAATATGATACACATACCATCAACTGACTTTTTTGGTCAAAATGAGACACCGTTGATGACATTACAATTTGAAGTACAATTGATTTGTATGGAAAAGTAAAAATAGATTCATTTAATGGATGATATTTTGTTGATATAATTCACATAGGTCACAAAGAAGAAGAATAAAAAAACAGAATAAAAAAATAAAAAGCAAGTTTGTTAGACTTTATATTATTGTAGCAAATGTTTTTGGGGATAGATCCATGAGTCCGTAAATGCTGATATGCACTCATTCAAAAAAACAATGTCATTGTCGATGCGTGAATCTTGTTACAAAAAAGCAAAGAACCTAGTAGGGAAGATTATTTTCAAAAAATAATTCACATCAAAAAGTTTTTTGAAACAATGACAGAAGAACACACTATCAAAGCTATCTGAATTGAGAAATTATTCTTTAGTCCAAAAAATCAGGCAAATGCAGAATTTGTTTACTGACTCAGATGAGTCTTGATTGTTCATTTTATGCAACTTGGGATAGATGTGTATGAATACTCCCCTATTGAACTCAAAAAAAACATTAGTAGTTATGGAAAAGCAACAAAACAACTCATGCAAAAGACTATTCAACAAATATTTTGATTACAAAAAGATCCAATATATGATGATGCTGCAGATGCGCTTTGACTTGCATATTTAGCTTCAAGACAGTATACATAAGCTATTATAAAAAAACATTTTTCTATAAATTTTACTCTGTTTTATTATAAATGCAGTTATTGTATGATATGTGATTTTGACAAAAAAGAGTCTGTCATGTCATTGAAAAAATATGAAATATCATTCAAAAAGACATACAAGAGCAAGTAATTTTTGATGTATTAGCAGAACAAACTTCACAAAACAGTGACATCTATGTCCTTTTGGAGCACGAACACTTTGATTTTGTCTCGTTTGACATCATGGAAAGTACATGAGACGAAATCTTCGGTATACAAAAACTAGAACAACATATACAAGAAAAATTATGATATATAAAAAGCGAATATGGATTTTCTCAAGCTCCTTTGTTGCAATTTTTGGATACAGCATTTGTCAATTGAGAAAAAACAGATTTTATTTTAGGAAAACGCTGACATATTTTTTTTAGAATTTCCTTTGTTTTTTTGAAAGGAACAACCAAAAACATATTACATATGAAATGTGGATCTTGTCTCGAAAAAAACAGAGTTCACATATATCCAGCAAGTTTTTTTACTATAAATTTTATCAAAAAGTCGTTAGAGAAGCAGTCGTTTTATATTTTATATATTTATGAAGATTATGCAAAATTATTACATATCCATAACTGATCATATAAGATTCACGAAAAAGTAAACGTATGAATGAATATGCTCAAAGAAATATATAAAGACAACTGAATATATGAATACTTCTATACCAAAAAGGCCGATATACAAGAACAACCTGTGATCAAAAACATTATCAACCAGTCAGTTGAATTTTTTACACAAATGTTAAGTAAGCGGCTTAGTGAATATATCGCCAAAGAAAATGATTTGATACTGATCTCTCCACTTACAAAAAATATATTTTTTCAACAACATTTTAATGAACGATACAACCATTATATCAACTGATATATCCTTCCATTTCATACATCAAATACATTAAAGACATTTGATACAGAATGGTCATCAGACGAAATGGATATGCTGATTTTTGCAAATACGTACAAAGATATTGATGAGCGTATGCTCTAAAGTCTATGAAATGAAAGACAATAAAACATCATCAACATTGATTTGCATCGCGCGTGCCTCGTACGTCAAAATAATTCTATGTCTCATAACTGACAAATATATAGCCCTTACATCATCGTGAGTTACATAATCTCTCCCTTGTAGATATGCGACGGCTTTTGCTGCTTGCATAAGTGCTATAGAGGCTCTTGGACTTGCACCGTACATAATGTACTCATGAGATTGTCTTGTTTGTTGTACCAATTGGGTGATATATGCTTTTATACTATCATCAATAACCACTTGGGCAACATGCTGTTGATGTTCATGGAGTTTCTTGAGAGTTAGTACTTTTTTGATTTTTATTGTCTCATCTTGTTCTATACGGTTCAATATTTCTTGTTCTTCTCATTCACTTGGATATTCTACGAGTATTTGACACATAAATCTATCTAATTGTGCTTCTGGTAGTGGATATGTTCATTCTTGTTCAAGAGGGTTTTGCGTAGCCAAAACAACAAAAGGACGAGGTAATTTATGTGTTTCTCATCACAGCGTGATTTGTTTCTCTTGCATAGATTCGAGCAATGCTGCTTGTACTTTTGGAGTTGTTCTGTTTATTTCATCAGCAAGAATAAGATTACCCACAATAGGTCATAATTCTGTAGAAAATGCTTGTGTTTTTGGATTATAGATTTGTACTCACACAACATCAGAAGGCAACATATCAGGTGTAAACTGTATTCTTTGAAAAATTAGTCACACTGCCTGAGCGAAGCTAGCTACTGTTTTTGTTTTGGCAAGTCATGGAGCTCATTGAATCAATACATGTCATTCTGTCAAAAGTGCAATACAAATACCATATACAAGCCTATGCATTCATACAATAACTTTTTGGACCTCTTGTACCAAATGTTGTATATCTTCTTGTTCAATTTTTATTCATGCAATTCAATCAGCAAATTGCTGCCTATGTGTTGATGTATCAGGAACTGTATTTCTAGGAGTGATATTTGTATCAACAGATGCTATTTTTTTTTCAAACGTTTTTTTGTCTTGTTGTGTATAAATATAAACAAACACGACAATACAAGCTATCATAACGAATACAAGTGCAATCAATACTGGTAACATTAAGATTTCAAAAAAAATAAAGGACAATATATAATTACTATACGGTAATAATCAGCGAGAAGTAGAAAAGTTCTAGGTGCAAACTACTCTACAGTTTCTCAAATAGACACGGATGATCATGTAGAGGCTCATGGCTTCCCAAAAATATTTTCTATCTTTTGATGCAAAAAGTTTTTGATTTCTGCTTCAACCTGCAACTTAATTTCTTCTTTTTTGTTTGTAATTGTTTGTTGAAGTTGAACTTTTTGTTGATCATACCGTGTATCCAAGAAATCTTCAGAAATACTTCAATCTGGATTTGTAGGGACATCGGAAAGATCCTCCGGCAGACTTTGTTCAACGTCGAATACAGCAGTATCCAAGAACAGATCAACCTGTTCGCTCAAATTTGCCACAAAAAACATATACATACCTACTGCTCACACAACAGATCAAAACAAAAATCAAAAAAATGCTTGCATAGTCTAACTCAAATATAAAACTCTATCAAACGTTCATACTGTCAGAGTAGATATTTTTGTACTAATTGCAACAGCTTAGAAATTGCAAAATAAAAGTCTCTAGGTATACTTTGGCAATAAGAAATTTATACAAAAACATAAACATGACAAAATGAGCAAAAAACAAAATAATAAATAAGCTAAATAGAATAAAAACATCTGGAAAGAATTTGATTAAAGTTGCAACAACGCTACTACTTTTTGGTGTATATGGACAACAATGAGCATCTGCTCAAAATATGAACACTTCAGGAAACGACTCTCTTCAAAGTAAAATAGAAAATAAAATAAAAGCGAATGAATCCAAAGAAATACCAAACAATATACTTTCAGCTTTGACAGAAATAGCTTGAGGGAACAGTACAGTCTTGATGCATTTGGTACCTATATGGGAAGAGTCATGAAGACCTTATATAGTTCTAAAAAATAAAATAGAAGTTTGAAAAAGATCTTATTATAATTCAATAAATAATACTATAACATTGTATCCTGATGTGACAGTATTAGATGCATGATGAGAAACATCATTGTATTGAGATGCTTTTTGGGCTGAGCTAGCACATGCATATGGTTACAAAAACGATCCAAAATGAGTATCAAAAAAATTCAAGCAATCTTTGATAAGATATATTAGACCTTTTAGTATAAAAGATAGCCTCTGAAATGAAAAACATTTCGAATCTTACAATGCACAAGCGAAAGAGATAAATCAAAAATTATGACTTGTAGGTACTATGAAAATCACAGCAAAAGAAATAGCTGATAGTTATGAATATACAACAAATCAGATTAAAAATAAATGATGAACGTATGAATATACAGAAGAATGAACAACACATAGTCAGATTGAACCATACTTACGTGAATTATATAATCAATGAATACAAGCTGAAATTGAAGAACAATTGAACTTAGCAAAAGAAAACCCACACAAAAGTGAAATATACCTCCAAGAAGTTAGTAGACTAAAAAAATTACTATTAGAAATTCATGACTACCACAACCCGACATGAATTATAATTTGAGCACAGTGATCTCATTGATCAGAAAACGAACAAAATTGAACACCTCTGAATGAACTTACAATAGAACTAGTAGAAAAATTTAGAGAGCAAAGAAATGCACAAGTAGAAGAACAAAATCAAAAACTACAGGATCACTTTGAATGAGAAAGAGAAGAGGAAGAACTATCAGAGATGAACAAACATAAAAGCTCATTATTTGCCGAAATCTACAAAGAAGAAGAGAAGTATGAAAATGCTAATATATCAACATGATTTATACCATTTACTGTAGATAAGGATTTTAATTATACGCTTTTTTGAGGTACAGAGAACGAATTAGTATGGTCTTGAGATAGTACAACTCAAGAAGTATTTTTTGATAAGCTAGAAGAAATTGATTTAGAAATTATACTTTCTCAAACAAGCAAAGAACGAAGAGACAGCGTTCTAACAAAGTGAATGATTAATGAAGATTTCACAATATTTTACGAGACACTTACATATAGACAAAAACAACATCCATTCGTAAAAAAAATAATTAATACAATAAAAATCAAACTAATTAATTGATCATTAAATACTATTTTTGATGATTTTAATACTAAGAATGAGGGGAAACTGTTCAGTAAAATTTTTAGAAGAGGCGTAACGTATCCTAAAGTAAAAAAAGAAAATATGGATTATATTAAACAAATTATTAGAACAAACGAACAGCTCTTACAACAATTAGAAAAAAACTTACTTGCAAACCAAGACAGATCATATTCAACATTAACAAGCACTGACCTTCTCATACTCTATGATGTGTATTGTCATGAAATGTCATATGAATATAAAGTACCGTATAGTGAAATTCGAAGTACACTTCTCAATATTTGCCTAACAGACTGAGATCGAAAGGAGAAATCAAAAGAATATCTTTTAAATGCATGAGGACGAAATAATGAAAATTTGGATCAAACTGATATAGATCAGATTGTATTCGAAGTTCCAATTGAACTGAAAAATAAGATACTAAAATTAGTTACATGAGAGTGAAAAGAAGTTCCTTCATACTATTATGGTATAGATACAACATATAGTAAGGAATATAAAATTATATATACTCCTCCGCTATATAGTCATGACATTGCAAAGAAAGATGAAAAAGAGACATATGAAAATATATTATCAGGTGATTTATATGCAGTAAGTAAAATAATTCAAAAACATAGAAGAGACAAAGAAAGTTATGAAATATTCTATTTACAAAGACAAATATATGATCTTAAGGGACAGGATATAACACACAATTGGTACCCAATATTATTTGAGGATTACCTGCAGAACAAAACCGATGTACACATAACAAAGTTTATAAATATGTATCAAGCTTTGTTTATAAATTTTAAATGATGAGAACATGAAAATCGGTACAAAGACGAGAGAAGAAAGAAACTCTATCAAGACATGAAAGACCTTTCATCTCGCTTTGAGGAGTATTATCTACAAGGAAAGAGTGAACTATTTTTTTTCATGATGAAAGACATGCATATGTCTATTAGAATCTCAGAAAAAGATCTTGTAGAAAAGACTTTGAATAGCGATAAAGGCGAATATGATTTTCGAGAAGAAGAAAACTTCAAATCTGAGAAACATAATAGTCCAGACTATTCACGTTTTGTACAAAAAATGCCACAAACATACAAAAAACTCATAGACCAATACAATAAAGAAAATATCAGTTCTTACCTCGATTATTACACCCAGCATCTCAGCTACCTAGATACTCTTATTGCAGGTTCTCAAAATACACAATATTCAGATCAAACAGAACTTGAGCTTTTCTGATTTGTATTGACACAAGAACAAAGACAAAATATTATAAATCGCACCAAAATAGACATTACAGAACATACGACAGACTGATTTGATATAGGATTTTTTCTTTGAAGTTTGTATCATTCTAGACAATATTTACAAACTACATTAGCTAAATAAGTAAAAATGATACTAACTAAAAAAATAAATCTGACTCCAATCTAGTAAGGTTTATTTTTGTTTATACATAATCAACAGATTCAGAATACAATAGTATTGACATTATATGTAAATAAAGTATATAGTGTATTATACTTTATAAGGAAATGTTGTCTAAATGAGAACTCCTAGCTATTTTAGGGAAGATTATTCACATAAAAAAAATTCTATTGATCTTTTAGAAGTAGTTTGATGTATAGAAAAATTCAATGAAAATATGACACAGCAAGAATTTAGTACGTTACTCAAAGAAACTACTAGCTGTTATTTTCGTATGTATCAAGAAATCAGTACATATCCCAAAGCAGTTCAATTCGCGGTTTGAGAACATGTAGCATCGTTTTTGAATAGTAACGTCTTACCTTCATGTCTAATTCCTAACAATCCAATTTTATGGTTCAATAACATAAAGTGATGATTCTGAATACAAAACCAAAAACCAACGTTAAATCAAGTAAAGGATAATGAGTTACTTGATGAAGATATTTTTTACCACCGATCGCAACAGTTGTGAGTAGAAAGTTCGTTTTTGTCATTTAAGCAAAGATTCGTCTCAATAGAACAATCAGAAACAAAAACAACAAAAAACCACTGAAAAGATACAATACAATGAGAAAAAGCACAACAGACAGAACAGGAATTTCTAGAGTTTATAAAAGAGCTTTGATACAAAGATTCGGAACAAGATATAAGAGTATTTCTTACCAAAAAATATAAAAAAACGTTAGAAGAGCAAGAGGTTGAAACACTAATAACAGAACTATTAGAAAATGAGTTGAGCTACAATTCAATAGCCTTTTTATACGAAAAACATAACGCATCACATACACAAAAAAAGAGTCTCTTGTCACATATATACAAACATTCATGAAAGCTTATAGCAATTGTTGCTCTTGGAGCACTAGTATATGGATACAACAATGTTAATATAAAAGAACTACTTAAAAAAAATCTGCAAGAATCTAGAAAAACACCAGATTGAAAGAAACCAGCTTGATGAGCAAAAGTATCAAGTATTAGAAATTTACCAAATACACTCAAATACTGAGACCCAACAATTAGTCTACGAGAAATAATTTCTGATGATTCGCTTTCTCAGCAAAAAAGAATACAAACAACAATAAATATGAAAGATGCAATTGAAAAAACATTTTTAGAGTTTTCCAAAAATCAAGAATGAAACTACAACTATACATTTGAGAACTTTTTGGGAAAAACAATAATTGAACGCGATGTAAGTAACGAAAACAAAAAAGTACTACTAGCAACAACGGATTCATTGTTTGAGCATCTTCGTACCGTCTTTCTGCCAAATATCTTAAAAAATCATTGAGTAGCTTCTCGAGACAAAGAAACAGCACAACAATTACAATTAAAAGTCGGTTTTACTGAACTTTGAAACCAAGTAGAATGAATAAATAAGAATGATGTTGTATATATTAATTTGGTACAAAATAATATAGAGTCGATATTAGAGACATTTTGACATGAAATACAACATTCGTTGTATCAAGATTCTAGATATCTATTTTCTACTGAATGATTAACAGAGCTTTCTAACACACTTTACAATACAGTAAATAAAAATACAGCACTTTGAAATACGTACTATCACGAAAGTTTAAATTGGGTGTTATTACATACCAATGAGGATTTTGATATGAATGTAGAATATAGAGTACAATGAAAAAGTATAGAATGAAATACAAAAAGCTTATCAACAGTAGATTTGAGTAAAAAAACTTTTGAGAATAGCGACAATAAAATATCTAACAGAATCTTCAAAGAAAAACTAGAAGAGTATCCTTACCATACGTTTAGTCCAGTCTTTACTGCGATGACGCTTCCTCATCAGGACTATATATATAAACTATACGTAGAGGAAAAAATATGATATCACGACGAGCGAAGGTTGTTTTTGGGAGATATTCTCGGTCGAGACCTTTCAAAGTTACCAAAAAACATTGAACAGGATATATGAAATATGGTCAAAGGATATATACAATCTGACTTATTTAAAATAAGTCGCATAGATACCTATAAAGAGCAAAAAGAAGCCTTAGATATATTTTTGGAAAACAATCCAGAATATCTTTGAAAAAATTTCTCACCAGACGTTTTGTTGAATGACTATGAGTCTCTTTTTGATGAGATATTGTGATATTTGATGAAACTATTTGAAAAAAAAGAGTTCTCAATCACAAGTATACAGCTTATGATCTGTATTATTCTATTTATATATATATTTAGAACAGGGATAGTTTTCGATAAGAATAAAAATAAAAATTGAGTATCTACTTTGCAAATAAAAAATTCATTATTTAGAGAGAACAAATTTAAAAATTCTTATTGAATGGATAATAACCTCATATTTGTCCAAATATGAATAATGTTTGTTAGCTTTATATTACGGGCTGTTAATTTGTCTTGAAGAGTTGAAAAAGTCTGAAGCTCGGAAGATGTAATGTTTTTGGAAAACATAGCAAATATATTATCTATATTATCTATACTATCAATAATAATAGATATAGATTTTCTTCGTAGATTCAAAAAAATAAACAAATTGACCGCATTAGATAAACTATCATATCATGAGTTAACAACAATGAAATACTATATAACACAAACTCTTTTAGCGAGTAAAAAACGACCTGATATTCTAAAACTATCGTACATAGAATTTGCGTCTAACAAAAAGCAAAGTAATATTGCTAGATATATAAAAGAATTTGAAAAGAATATAGTCAAAAAAAAGATACCTCTCGATCGGTTGATATATGATGACCAAGAAATTGTAGAGCATAGCATAGATGAACCAAAAGTATGACGCAAAATAAACCACAAAACTACAAATAGCAAAAATCATGTAACACTTGTTTCTACAGAAAAATTTAAAAAACTAACAATAATAATATCTGACAAACTATCCCGATACAAAGCTAGTTCATATGACGATTCGCAAATAGAAGAGCTCACTTCAAATACTATCACACGTGAATTGAACCGCAATGTATATGTAGATACAATAATACAACAGCTACAAACATATTTGATCAGCATTTGATATAAAAAAACATTGCACGTTTATATTTGAGATAAAAAAATCATAACTACACCTCACAATCTCGCAAAAAAAGTGGCTGAAGGATATAAAACAGACGAAAAACCGTTTGTATATAATGCTGAAAAGTATATTGCCTCAAGAGATATTTATTCTGTAGACGACGAACTACAACACACAAAAAAAGCAATCAAGCATACCAAGTGAAATCTGATATTACTATGATTTCATAATACTAACATACCACCAAAATACAAAAACGTCATTAGTTTAAAAGATCCAGAATTAGCGTGTCTCAAACCAGAGCATCAAAATGACAATGAGTAACAAAAGCAACAAAAAACAAACACCATTTTGATATTGGATTTTCTATGCTAAATCATACACTATTTGTATGAAAACACACAGACGACGACAATCATTACATTGATACCAAAAGCAGACGTTCATTATCGTCAGTATAATTTTTTTGGTTGTTATTCTATTGCGTTTGTTGCCAATAGTACCGCTAGATATTCCAGCTTCTACGAGAGTGTATGATACAAACTGAGAATTACTTGGCGAATGGACAAAAGATGCAACGTATAGACATATCGCAATGACATACGACGACATTCCGCCTTTTTTGCTTGATACAATTATCGGCATGGAAGATCAGAGGTTTTGGTCTCATCCATGAGTGGATTTGGTGTGATTTGCAAGATCGATGTATCATAATTTGCAAGCTGGTCGTATTGTGCAATGATGATCGACGATTCCTATGCAAATCGTTAGAAATTCGTATTGGCTCAATAGTTCAAGAACGGTAACCAAAAAACTAGCAGAAGCTATATGAGCTCTTGCGCTTGTGCAACAATATACCAAAAAAGAGCTGATCACATCGTACGTCAATATGCTGTCATTTGGATATTTAAACTACGGATTTGAGAGTGCATCGCAATTTTACTTCCAAAAAAGCCTGAATCAACTGACACAAGCAGAACAACTTGCGCTTTTTGTGATTGCAAAAAATGCAACGATGTATAATCCTATCACACAACAAAACACATTTCGTGAAAGGTTTGAGACTCTAGCACAAACGCTCGTTCAACAATGAAAAATATCCGAAACAGAATACACACATATAACCAATGAAACATTGGTTTTTTCACAGCAAGACAAACCCAATCCTGCAACTGCATACGCAGTAGACTATGCAAAAATCCTCAGTACTACAAACAATATAGATCAACCAGAACTCAAACTTAGCATTGATAAATATATGAGTCAACAAATATACAATATTTGATACCAGACAATTTTGGATCTCCAACGAAAAAACGTATGAGACATGGGAATCGTCATTGTAGACAAAAAAACACAAGAAATACGTGTTATGATTTGATGAGTTGATTATCAAGGAACTTGATGACAAGTAAACACAACTACCTCTCCAAACCAAGCATGATCTACTCTCAAACCATTTACCTACGCATTAGCATTCAAAGAGCTTTGATACACTCCGCAAGACACAATACTAGACGCTCCAGTCCAATTTCAAACATCACTTGGATTTGGATATGCACCCAAAAATTTCTCGCTTGGATATGCATGAGAAGTAACATTAGCAAACGCTCTTGCACAAAGTCTCAATATCCCAGCAATCAAAATTATCCAAGAACTATGAGTTGAAAAAACATTAGAGTTTTATAAAAATCTTTGACTGACAACATTGGACAAAAGTGCAGATTATTATGGTTTAGCACTAACATTGGGAGTATGAGAAGTTCGTCTGATAGATTTGGTACGCGCATACTGAATTTTTGCATATTGATGAAAAGTCTGTCCTCTCTTTATGTTTGAGAACCAATCACAACAGAGTCCGTGTACGCAAGTGATTGATGAGCACTACACGAATATGGTCTGAGATATTCTTTCAAATAGGTTATACAAGTTAGGCTGATTTCCAATCAATTCAAATCTCGATTTTTCAGATAGATTTGTGATTTTGAAAAGTGGGACATCAAGAAACTTTTCGGACAACCGAGTTGTTTGAGTTACCGAAAATTATATCATTTGAGTTCGAGTTGGTAACAAAGACGGCTCAAATATGAAAGGAGTCTCATGAGCATCGTGAGCAGGAGATATTTTCAAAAGTATCGTCTACTACCTAGAAAAAGACGACTATAACCCACAAAAACCTATACCTGACACGGTATCACGTCAACACCTCTCAATCACATCACCATTGCCTTACAGTGTCTATACAATAGATACGTTCACTCCCCTCTCTGCCCAACAAATATCCCTAAAGTTTTCTACAAATATACCATATGAAAATATACAACGACGTATTTACAAGACATCCTGATCGACCAAAAAAATGGTTTATGAGCAATCATGACCTCAAGACAAGCAGTTTTTGTGGACAATAACACCCTGAACATACACCTCAGAGCTCACCATCACATCCTGAACCAAAACCGAGACTCAGTCAGTAGATTTTATTGTACAATAATTTTATGTACCACTTCAAGTCAAAACCAGAACATTTTGTCGTACGTGAGGATCTGTGACGAACTCCATCCGGGTCAGGTCAATTCTTTTTGGTGTATCTGTGAAAAAGAAATCACAATACAATGGATATAATACTTGCTATATGCAAAGAGTTTGGGCTTGATAAGCAAAGTGTGTCTGTATGTGGTCTCAAAGACAAAACCAGCATTGCAAGTCAGCGATTCGCTTTTGATAGTGATCAGCGACCTGCGTGATCTACACAAGAGACGATTACAGACTTTTTGTGACAGTTTGGTACGATTAAACAAACGACATTTCATACAACTCCTCTCTTTGTTGGCTGTCACAAAAGCAATAGTTTCATCATCACACTCACAAAATCAAAAAGTTACAAAAATGAGACTGACTCAGATCTACGTACACACCTTGCAAAACGTATTGAAGACATACAAAAGTACGGAATCCCAAACGCATATGGAATACAAAGATTCGGCAAAAAAATGCGTAATTTTGAGATAGCAAAAAATTTCTTGGAACAAGATCAGATACCAACCGATACATATATGTCCAAATTTATACTCAAAGCATATCCAAATGCATATTTTAATGTATATGCAAGCTACAGACATAGACAAATGGTCAAATGAGTACTCACAGATGTACTGGAATGAGACATTCTCGTCAATAAATACGATGCGTATCATGTGCAGGCATGAGTTTATATAGACTGAATCGTTCATCATGTTGATATGAAAAGACTTTTTGATTTGAATACATCCAAAACTAGTACTATTAATGGACAGACTCTCTATGACGGGACAACAAGCGTCTATGATCCGCAACAACGATTTGCTACATGACCAATGATATGATCGTGAACGCTTATACCTCCACTAGAGACAGAATCTTACTCAGCAGAAAAGTATCTCTATACAGATCCAATTCGAACCGAAGCAATACAACGCAACGCACATACGTACAAACTCAAATGACTGAGAAGACCGTTGTTTCTGAAACCAACTAACATTGCATACGACATCACTGATGAGTGAGATATTGTTTTATCATTTAGTTTACCAACTTGATCGTACGCTACGATTGTTTTGGGCTATATCATGCAAGACTACAAAGATTTCGTCACACAATATCATTTGTATGTACCTGAAGTGAGGTAGATTAATTCAAAGAATACCATTTCTGTCCATAGGTAGAATCTCGACTTCGTGAAGAAAGTATACTATTTGAACGTGAATCAATAATCTGTTTTGTCACTGTAGACGATAGCTGTCAGGTCTGTTTTTTAGTTACTGCAACTTTTTTGCCAAGACGTTTTGGGGAAACAGCAACAAGATAGTTATATTTTTTGTTATATTCAGCCCTATCAAGATTTTTGATCAAAATTGGGTCTGTTCACGTATTCTCGATTTTAAAGTTTTTGATATCTTCGTACATTGCAGCATCATCTCCATAGATATAATCTGCATAGTATTGGACCCATCGTTTGCTATGCGGATGCCTTTCTCTGACTGCTAGATCTGGATGCAAGAGCGTAATTCTATACAACTGTGTACTTACTCAGCAAACTCCTCAATTGAACATATAATTTGGTCAATCGAACTGACAATAATTCGGATTATATGCGATATGTGCGTTGAGATTAAAAACTTTTCCTGGTTCAAGTATCAAGTTATTGAGTGAGTTATATGCTAGCATAAAGTTTTGACGACCACATGGTCATTGATTAGACATATCTTTTCGTACAACATACCAGGAAAACTTCGGTATATTATGTACCGCGATGACTTTTTTTGGAAGATAAATCATCACGTCTTTGTATGCCAAGGCATACAAAAGCAATGTATTCGCTTTGGATCAATCAAAATACATAGCATATTGTTGTAATTCTGGTGACAAAACTGGTGTTGCAGATTCATACTCAAAATACTCTCTTTCAAGATCGTATTGTGTATCAAACGCCAAAACATCATCCCAAACAGCGTCTACAGACTCATTAAATCACAATTCTGGAAACTTTTGTTGTAACAAACACAAAGGAGAAATAGCTAACTTTCATCAAAATTCATGCCACGAACATTCTTTGCCACTTACCGCATTTTTGGCTTTTTTGATCAAAGAATCCGAAAGACGTCACTCTTGTGTCGTCGCTTTTTGGCGAAGTTGCAAATACATATCATAACTTACAAATTCTGTTCACAATGATTGATACGCAAAAACCACCTGAGTAGATACAGACCAAAAAATTCAACTGACTGCTAGCACGGACAAAAACATTTTGACGATAAATCTCATAGACATCGTAGAGACGAATAAAACTTTCTATAAGTATAATGATTCGTAGCAGGACATACATTTAACAACTAGCTTCACCACCAGACGATCAACAAGATAATAAAAAATACACATTAACACTTGACATAAATACTTGTTTTCGTATCAAATATATAAATAATATTTATTCATTAAGTCAATACATCTATGAAAAAATGACTACTCGGTTGAATTCGATCATTTGTATGAACAATTTTTTTGTTTTGAGCAAAAGTATTGGGAATCGTAGCATGAATAGTAGTTGTCGTATATATATACAATCAAAGACAATCGTCATCAATGTTTGATATATGAAACATGCAACAGGACACATATTGATACGTACAAGGCAATCAAAAAAGTGAACAAGCAATCCTTATCATACCAATACATGGAATAATACTATGACAGCAGTCAGAAAACTTTTGAGTATTTTCTGCACAAACGGTTTATGGACAAACGGTTGCCCAACATATAACCAACGCAATTGCAAACAACAAAATCAAAGGAATCTTACTAGAGATAGATTCTCCTTGAGGAACAGTGTATGGAACGTACATGATTGTAGATGCGATCAAACAATACAAACAACAAACTCAGTTTCCAGTCTATGCACATGTTGTCGGACAAGCGCAATGATGAGCATATTGGATTGCAAGCACTACAGACAAGATATTTGCACTTTTATGAACAAATATATGAGGAGTTGGAGTTAGTTATGCTCAGAAACTATCTCCTGAAGCAACAGCAACACAAAAGACTAACACAAAAAGAAATCTGGAAGAAGTGTACGATGCGTTTGTTGATCATGTCACATCGTATAGAAACATCGACAAAGAAACATTGACGCAAAAACACGAAGATATGAGTTTTGCGGAAGCAAGAGCATTAGACAAAAAATTTATCGATGAAATTGGTACGAGAACAGATGTTTTGTATGATATGGTACCAGAAACAATAGCTGCAGACTATCAACTCATCACCAACCAACCCAAAAAACAAACACTAGCAGAATATATCCAAAAAAATATTTTTGGTACTCAACGTCCTAGAGCAACGAACATACAACACACACTATCACCATTATGCGAAACAACAACTCCCCTTTCGTATCAAGGCGTTTTAAACTGTCAGTAGATTATTTTTAGATGTAAACTATACGCAAATATTTTTTTATACAGTATAAAGCTAATTAAACGATGAAACTAGGATACAGAAATCTCCTTGGAGCATGATTATGCATTGCTCTTTCATTATCAACTTGATGTAGAACTCAAAAACCTAATACAAGTCAGAATAAGCAACAAATAAGGGCAAACGAGGTACATGCATTACTTACAAATAATCCAAGATGAAGTAATTATTTTTCTGATCAATGTTTTCAAATACTAAATAATTATGAACCATGAAAATCACCGAACAGTAATTATTATACTGAATCAGAAGAAACAATATTTTCAAAACAGTTCAGTTTTACTGAAGAGAAAACAAATCTTGATTGAGAAGTAATATCCAATGTTTTAGAAGAATTGGAAAAAATCAATGTTTCGCTGGACGACATAAGTAAAGTTATTGATCAGGCTAAAGAAGATTATATATATCTTACTGATAAGGAAAATATAGAATATGAGCGAAGGATAGCATGATGGTGCCATAAAGATAGACATATAACTATTTGAAACTATCTTATCAATATACACCAAATGAATTTATATCCACCTGATGATGGTATACATAACTACGTAGTTAAATTCTCAATTAAAAAAATTATGTATGACGTAAACATCTTAGAGATACCACAAGGGAAAGACTTGTTACATGATAACATAGATTTTAGAAACGCATATAATAGTTTATCTAACAAACAACAAAAACAGCTACTAGAAATATTTTACTTAATGCTTCAACATTGAACAGATAATGACTATAGTTTCAGAAATAATGAGTCAGTAGGAGTACTATCAGACACCATATTTCAAAAACAAAAAACATTAAAAAGTAGTATAATGAAAAGTAACAATGCTGATCTACTAATAAGTGATATTGATTTATGAGAATATAAAATGCTACATTATTTTGTAATAGCAAGCAATGACAATATAACTAATAAAAAAGATTTGGTAAAAAAAATATTTGAAAGTACTCAATGATCTTATTGAGATTTCAAATCTTTGATGAAAGAAAATCAATTTGAAAGTTGATATTATTGACTAGAAAATATACGATCAAACTACTATACTACAACATTAGCTAGAAATAAAGATTTAAAAGATATGAGAAACAATAAAAACATAAAAAAAGATGATTTTAACAAACATATGTGGTCTCTCTTTTCAAAAGAATTCAAATTGTTTACCTTATGAGAAAAAAATAATATTTACGAAGAAGTAGTAAGAAATTATCTAAAACTAAGATTTTACGACTATATAGACAACAATGATAAAGATATAGTCTTGAATGCAGTAGCTATGAAAATTGAAAAAGAATTCCCATTGGTTATAAATTTTGATTTAGAAACATGGACGATATATGCTGATAATGTTTTTACACCCCAAAAAGTACAATTCATAGCAACTTTACCTAAATCTAGTTCTTGAGTACAAGATAACAAGAATCTAACATATGAAATTATTTTAGATCCAACTGACATGTTAGACGTTAAGTACATACCAAATATTATTCACAATAAGGACTGATTCTATTATCAAAATCAAACATGATGACGTAAGCGATATGAATCATTACCTCAATGAACTACTGTCAAAATAGATTGAACAACAAGTCCACAAAAAAACCTATACAAGCACAACTAATTACATACAAAATCGTAATCAAGGCGTGATACATTGTCAGTAGATTATTTTTTTATATTGTTTAGATAGATGAAAAATCAAATACAAATTCTAAGAGAAAAAACAGATAACATAACAAAAAACATAATGCTTTATTGAACAGTACTGTCTTTAATAGTTCTACTCAACGCATGTGCGCCAAACAATAAAGAAACAGTAAAAACAGAAACAGTAAAAACAGAAGAAATTAAAACAGAAACTACAAAAATAAAAAATAATAATGTATCTCATTGCGTGCCAGCAAACGCAGAAAAGTTTACACAAAAAGGGGAAGAGATGCTTTCTATGTATAATATTGAAGAACAACAATTCAAAAAAGACATGTGAGTATTAGTTTTCGACATTAATCAATCTTTTAGAAAAAGTATAGAGCAAAGAAGTGTAAATTGGAAGTTTTTCCAAGAAAACATACAAAGAGATACACAAACGTTCATATCCAAAAACCCAAAATATAATCAGCTGTCAGATAAAGATATTTTTTCGTTTATTCTCAAGTTTTGATATTATACACACGAGACATTCCTTATAACATCAGATCCAGTAAATTTAGACTCAAAATTTATCATTCCAATCTCAGATATAACACAAATAAATACTCATTCAGACTTTCCTAAACTTATTGATCTTTTTGAGAGATATAAACAACTTATTCCACAAAATACGAATAAGTATACTGTAGATTTTGAGGACAAAAATACATGATGAGAAATGAAACCAAACAATCTAGAGTGATTTTATGTTTTATCAGAAGCAAACAAACAATTGCAAGCAAATGAGATATTTCATTGGATTGTCTACAATATATTGGCAGGTCTCAACAAGCAATTTGATCCTGATAAAATGGTACTATTATATATACAATGAACACCAATCCAAGCCCGTACATCAGAAATCATGCAACTATGATCAGACATAGCTGAAGTTATGTATTCAGAAAATTGATCATTGGAAAGGTTAGTTGAAAATTGAGTAACATATAACGGACTCAGCCAACAATGACAGATAGAAAATTTCAAAGATTGATCTAGAGTAAGTGCATCATTGATTAGTATGTTTATCTGAGAACTTATACAAAAAACACCTGCATTACAGCAAACATTGCAACAAATACAACTCAAAGATAAGAAAACAAGTAGTAAAGATGAAATCATCGAATCTTTTGCAAATGAAGTACAAAAATACTTTACACCAGAAGATTTGCTAGAGTGGTATAAACAAAAATGAATCACACAGCAAATAGTTCCTATTCTACTTGCAGAATAAAATCAATTACATACTCTTAACTATTAATATTCAGGAAAATTTTATAACACTTACAAAATACTTATGAATTATAGTAAATTATCACATTATATACCAACAACAAAAAAGGTAAATACTTTTTTATTATCATTAGCTATATTCACAGCCTTTAACGCTTGTACTCCAAACAGAGACTGAGACTCAACTGATGTGAAAGAAAATAGAATAGAAAATACAAACACATGATCAAATATAAATCGTGAATTAATTCAACAGAAACTTGCACAACATCAACCTGATACAACAATGCCAGTTCTCAACAAATATTTTATAGATGAGGAATTATTGCAAAAAATAGATTCTTTGTGATTGGATCCTGAAGAGGTGAAGAACTATCACAAAAAATTTGTTACAGAGGCAAATAGTTTATTTATACAAATGAATAAGAAATGAGGATTTACAACTCAAAAATATGTGACTGCAATATGAGAACTTTATAATACAAACGCTAAAAAAGATAATACTCTTATGAAATATTTTCCACTACGAGAAAATCATTGAGACTTAGGTCAACTTTTAGAAGAGTTAGGTTTTATTAAGGATATAAAACTTTTATCTAATGCAAGTCATGTAACAAATTGAGAATATGAAGAGAGTGCACCTTTTCTTGAGACTGAAGAGCAAGAAATCATAAAAACATCTAGTGCTACTGAAGTTATAGAACAACTGCTACTGTGACTTCCAGATGATATCAAGAAAAAAATAATAGACCACATGCCAAGTTACGTAATCTGTTCTAAAACTAGCAAAATTCAATCAGTACAATGATTTTATAATGGTGGTAAATATATTTATGTAAGAGAATTTAATGGTTGAGTAATAAGAAATGAACTTTTACATTTCTATTTTGAAGAATTAGAGAAAATATTTGGTAAAGAAATTGATAAAAATAAAAAAATTAGTATTACTGGAACAGACATGGTTGTTGGAAGAAAGTATACATTTGAGACTAATTTATTAGGAATAGAGCAATATCTTTCTAACTTAACTGACCTATTAAGTAATGAACAATCTAGAGTAAAAAGAATCTTTGGTGATTGATTTGCACTGATTGCAGGTAAAAAAATCAACAACCAACATGTGTCACTTCGCGATATAAACAATCTTGATGAAAATGATGATTGAGGATTTTTGACAGCAGAAGCTATGCAAACATATTTAGGTTCACTTGTCACAAAAAACGCTCATTTGTGAATACAAGCAGAATCGTTATCCAAAAAACATTGAATGTGAACCCCAGCACATGTAGATGCAATGTATGAATTATTCAAACCTTATGTCACCCCAGAATTATTCATCAAATTTTGTGCTGAAACAGGAATCACTCTTGATGCAGCACAAGCTATACAACAAGAACTATGAATTTTAAATAAAAACTAACACATGTTATCTCAAAGAGTAAAAACTCTCACCGTATCTGCAACGAGACAATTGCAAAGTCACATCCAACAAGCCAAAGCAAACGGAAAAAATGTATACGTCTGTTCTATCTGACAACCAGATGTAGCAACGTTACCAAACATAACCGAGATGTTGCAAAATCAAAAGCATATCCCATATGCACCTTCTACATGACTAGACACACTAAAACAAGTATATAGTACATATATGAAAGATTTTGGTGTTGAGTTACAAAACCAAGACGTCTGTATTACGTACTGAGCTTCTGAAGCATTAGCGTTTGCAATACAAGTAGTTGCAAACCCTGGAGATACCATCCTCACATTTGAACCATTTTATAGTAATTATAAGTCATTTACTCACAATGCATGAGTCAATATCAAAGGAATATCCAGAAATATCTATGAAGAATATTCTCTACCCACCATGCAAGACATACAAAAAAGTATAACTGACACAACAAGGGCGTTCTTGATCTGTAATCCATGCAACCCTAGCGGTCAGGTTTTTTCTTTGGAGTATATTAGGCAACTTTGTGACCTTGCGAAGCAACATGATATGTTTGTGATAGTAGACGAAGTCTATAGAGAATTTGTATACTCAACTGATCCTTCTTGTTCATTAGTTTTAGATGAGTATTCTGATAGATTAATTGTCGTAGATTCTATATCAAAAAGATACAGTTTGTGCGGTGCTCGTGTAGGTATGTTTGTTTCCAAAAACCAGGAAGTAATGACTGCTGTACAAGCTCTTGCATCAGCAAGATTGAGTGTTGGATATATTGATCAAGTCATTGCAACACAAGCAATCACATCTGGATCAGAATTTGTACAAACTTTTCGTGAGATATGTAGACAAAGAGTCCAAACTGTCTATGACTTTTTTCAACAAAATGAAGACATAACTTGTACGCAACCACAAGGTGCATTTTATTGTATGCTGATACTAGATGGTGTAGATACAACAGATTTTTGTACTCGAATGGTCAATGAATTTGACATAAACTGAACAACAGTCGCTCTCGCTCCTGGAAGATGATTTTATATACAAACAGAAGAAAACCCAAGCCTACAAAAATGAAAAAACGAATGCAGACTAGCTTTGGTGTACGATCTACCTCAACTTCAAGAGATATGCACTCTTATACAGGCGTGAGTGATTGCATACAAAAATAGATAAAATACTTATAAAACAGAAAAATACTTACAGAAAGAATATTCACAGAAAAAACTATAACATATACACTATTCTCCCCACTCAATTCTCTCAATTATATCACGAAATAACAAAACTGACTGGTCATGTGAATCAAAAAGAAAAGGTGCAACATCACGTTGGAGTAAAGCAAGATCGAGGGTTTTTGTATTTTCTGATAAATAATTCTTAAGCTTTTGAGAATTTCATATGCCTTTTTTTTGTTCCAAATATTTATAATCTGGTGATTGTGTTTTTTTGAGCAAAAAAAGTATATCAAAAAAGTCTCTTCATCTCATTCTTTTTCTCTCAAAAACTGTAAATAATTTTTGTGCAAGAAGAAGAGATGGAGAAGCAACACGACACAAAGCTTGTGTCTCAAATTTTGTCATCAAAATTTTGTCAGGTTCAAAATCATATCATTGATCAACTGTATCAATCTGTATAAGGATTTTTGCTGTGGGCATAGACGCAAGATTGTTCTCAAAAAGAATATTAGGGAATTTAATATGAGCATGAAACGCTCATTTTCTGACACATCTTAACTCTACTTCTCGTCATCTCTGTGCAAGTCAGTTCTTTATATAGGCTATCATAGCCTCAAACTCTCAATAACTAAGGTTTTTGACATCAAAATCTAAGTCTTCAGAAAATCTCTGATTATTATATACTAATCTAAGTGCTGTTCATCAAATAAAACAAAGTTTCTGACCATATGCACTGCTAAAAATAAGCTCAAGTATATGATATTGAATATACTCTCTCAAAATATGCTCTCTATGATCATGAAGACTTTGTGGATATTGTTGTATTACTTTGCTTAGTTCTAACATATCTATCGGCAATAAGAAATAAAGTTTCTGACACGTTGTTGAGTCGTACGTGGATACAACGTCAGATATTTTTTTAGATGATCCGGTGTGATAAGTGTACGAAGTTCATCTACATTTATTCTCCATTCATCAAAAGCCTCAATATTATTGTATCATGTATTATAATACAAAAAATCAGTTATTGCTTTTTCGGGTGTAGCCATCGCTATCTGTCAATAGTTGGTAGGTAGCAAGCTATATCACACAAACAAAAAGGGTTGTATTGCACTGTACTTAAACATTCATAGATCCGAAGACAAAGTTTGAGTTTTTTTGGTAGAAATACTTGTAATTGTTATAACAGTTTCTGGTATTAGGTTATAATATTTGAGTGCACTATGAAGAGAAATATAACTTGGACTATAAATACGTTGTGCAACAAAAAATAAAAATTCCTGTGTTCTCGGACGATCTGGAAAACACCACCATCATCTAGTTATATTCACTATTTTTCATGACATTTTTCGCTCAGACAGTCTTCTTTTGTCAAATCAAGGAAACATAATCTCGATCATATTACGAGAAAAAACAGAATATTTTTGTAATTGATTATAGAATTCGACAAATCTCATTTCTTTAAGATGTTAATTAGGATACAAAAACAACAACTTCAAGAAATATACTGACTACTATAATATTTGCAAGGACTGATATGTTATTTTCGTAATAACTTATTGAGATCTAGAAAGTATTGCTTATTATAACAGTACTTTATAGTTAGTCATAATCTATGGTACACAAGAATATACAACGCAAGGTAGAAATAACCCTTTCAATATTACAAAAAATGTATCCTGACCCAGAAACCGAGTTGCACTACTCTACTCCGTTTCAACTTGTTATGTCAGTTTTGATGTCTGCACAAACTACAGACAAACAAGTCAACAAAGTCACAGCTCCGCTGTATACTACAATCAAATGACCCCAAGACATACTAGATATGTGACAAGATAAACTTACACAAGCCATCGCTTGAGTCAATTATTATAAAACCAAAGCCAAAAACTTATACACAACAGCACAGTTTTTAACAGATCCCGAACAACAACAAATCATTATTGATTCACTGACGCTAGAATCAGCAAAACAAGTAGTTAGTGATTATGGTTATGCACTCCCTGATACGATATCATGACTCACACAACTTGCGTGAGTTGGAGAAAAAACAGCCAAAGTAGTCTGATCAATTCTTTTTGGTATTGCTGCAGTTGCAGTAGACACACATGTACATAGAGTGAGCAACAGAATTTGACTCACACGCACCAAAACACCATCGATCACATCATCAAGATTAGAAAAAATTTTGCCAGACTCGGTCAAAGCTGAAGCTCATCATTGGCTGATTTTGTTTGGGAGATATCATTGTCTTGCTCGTTCACCCAAGTGCCAAACATGCCCACTCCAAGAGATATGTAATTTTTATCAAAAAACACACAAAACCAGCTAGGCTTGCATTTTTGCTTTGAAATCATAGAATGAAGATATTATTTATCACGCAATTATTGTATGACTCCACATGACAAAAACCATGAAGAAAACTCAGAAGAGATTAGAACTCATGCTTCAACGACAACGTCCAAAGATCAAGAATATTGAGCAAATCAGATCAAGGTTCTTGAATGATTAGAACCTGTAAGAATGAGACCTTGAATGTATATTTGATCAACAGATGCAAAATGACTTCACCATACGGTACAAGAAATAGTCGATAACTGTGTTGATGAAGCACTTGCATGACATTGTGATGCAATCACACTCACACTTCATGCAGATCATACAGTAACTGTACAAGATAACTGACGTGGTATCCCAGTAGATATTCACCCTAAAACATGAAAATCAGCTCTAGAAACTGTATTTACAGTACTACATGCTTGATGAAAGTTTGAAAAAAGTGCATATAAAATTTCTTGATGATTACACTGAGTGTGAGCATCTGTTGTAAATGCTCTCTCAACTCGACTTGAAGTTCGAGTACACAAAGACGGTAAAGTTCATTATCAAAAATACTACCAATGAGTACCAGATTGAGATTTGAGAATTATATGAGACACAGACATTACAGGAACAACTGTTCGTTACCTTCCAGATGACACAGTTTTTGAAACAATTGAATTACAAGAAAATCTTGAGCTAACAAGAATGAAACGTGGTGCATACCTGACGCCTTGAGTAACATTTACATTTGTCGATGAAAGAACCAAAAATAAACAAAGATTTATGTATGAATGATGAATAAAAACTTGGCTTACAAACCTTGTAGGTGAACAAGAACAACTTTCTTCTGTTCATTATTTATCAGCGGAATGAAAAGATTGTTGGTTAGAGCTTTCATTTCAAATGGTAAACTCTACCAATGAAAACATCATTTCCTTTGTAAATAACATTACAACTCCTGATGGATGAACACACGTATTGTGATTCAAATCTGCATTATTGACTATCATCAATGAACTTGCAAAAGAAAAATGAAAACTTCACAAAAAAATATGAGAATTTCAATATAGTGACGTGACTGATGGAATCTATGCAATTATCACTGTCAAAATCCCTGAACCACAATTTCAATGACAAACAAAATGAAGACTATGAAACTCATACGTAAGAAGAGTTGTAGAAAAAATGGTTTATGACTATCTAAGTACGTACTTTACAGAAAATGAAGATGAATTCGACAAAATGTTCGAAAAGATAGAACTTGCTGCTAGAGCAAGACTTGCTGCAAAAATTGCAAAAGAAACTGTTATCAGAAAAAACGTTTTGGCATGAGGAGTTTTACCATGAAAACTCTCTGACTGTAGAAAAAGATGAAAAAAAGGGACTGAATTATATATTGTTGAGTGAGACAGTGCGTGATGAAGTGCAAAACAAGGTCGTGATAGTGAATTTCAAGCAATTTTGCCACTCAGATGAAAAATCCTCAATACAGAACAGGCACATATCCAAAGAATATTAGCAAACAAAGAAGTAAAAAATCTTATTACAGCAATTGGATGTGGTTTGAGAGATAACTTTGATGAGAAATCACTAAGATATGACAAAATAATCATCATGACAGATGCGGATGTCGATGGTGCTCATATTAGAACATTGTTGATGACATTCTTTTTCCGTTATATGAAACCATTGATAGAAAACGGAAATCTATATGTAGCATGTCCTCCTATCTATAGAGTTTCACAATGAAAAAAATCTGACTATTTGTATCCACCATGTGAAGATCCAGTTGCAGATGCAATAGCACTATGATACAATAAAGATCAAAAAATAGACGTACAAAGATACAAAGGTTTGTGAGAAATGAATCCAGATCAACTTCGAGATACAACTATGGATCCAGCACATAGAAAATTTATGCAAATCACTATATGAGAAGCAGAATGAGCAGACAAAATATTCAGAATTTTGATGTGAGAAGATGTAAGTTTGAGAAAGCATTTTATTTTGACTAATGCAAAATCAGTAAAAGATTTGGATTTGTAAAAATACACTAATATTTTTCAAAAAATAAAATGCTTTGCATTTTGTCAAAAAATACACATAATATATGTGTATTTTTTTTACTATAGTAGAAAAATACTTTTATTTTAGATAGTAAAACATATAGAAGATGGATAACAAAAAAACTAAATATGAAAGTATGATAAGGTGATATATCACAAAAGAATACCCGCAAATAAAGAAACATTACTGAGAAAAATGACTTAGTACAGTGATAGCTGTAGACTTATGAACAACCTTAGGTTTAGAAAAGCAACTACCAGAAGCCGTTAAAGCTCTTATGATACAAAATAATATGGCTCTGTACAAACTATATTCAGAGAACGTAGAAGTAGCTATAGATATAATTACAAAAAAATTATCTGAAATGAAACTTCCTGAAGGATTTCATCCTCTACCTGATGAATTATATAATCAATTATCTAATGAAAATATTTGAAAGTTTATCTATGAAAACCATATAGATGTAGAAACGTTGTATAGTATACTAAAGTTAAAAAAGATAAGAGATAAATGAGAATCTGTATGAAAATGTCCTTTTAGTGCAGAGATTAAAAAGATGATTAAAGAAACAATCAAATAAAACTAACTTACTAATCATACTCCAATGAAAAATCCCCAATAAAAACTCCCCAATCAATCATCAACGATATACAAAATCTATTAAAAAGTAGGATTTGTAAAAATACACTAAGATTTCAAAAATAAAACAATTTGCATTTTGTTAAAAAATACACATAATATATGTGTATTTTTTATTTTGAAGAAAATTAATTATGAATAAGCTACTATGATTTAGTCCTGAAAAAAAAATTTCTCCCCTTCAAGTGTGAATAAATGCTTGATCATACGAGTTAATAAAGATAGAAAAAGAAGAATTACATGAAAACTTTGCTTCATTAGACATTTTCTTGAAATGACTAGATGAACAACACACAGAGATATATAACGAATACAAAAATTATACATTATGAATAAACTTATCAGAACGTAATAAAACATGAGCACTAGCAGACGTTGATAAAAACACAACACTTGAAGAAGTATTTGCAATAGTTGCCAATTTACTAGATACATCATGAACTGAAAACAAATCAAATACTTTGATTACAAGTTTTCTATATTGAATACTCGATAATCTTTCAAAAGAAAACACTAACTCAGAAAACAAATCACTAGAAAAAATATGATTACAAATAGCAATACCAAACCTGATAAACAAAGTGCAAACTAACCAGGAAAAAAATACAACTTCATCACAAACTACAGTCGAAAAAACTGAAATACAAAAACCAAATACTAACAATAAGATAATTGAAGAGGTAGAAAAAGTAGAACAAACAAAATTTGATATTTTTTTAGAAAAGTTAAGTGAAAAAGAACGTGAAACATATGAAACGTATAAAAATTATACTATTTGAAATAACATTCCCAATATTATCTGAGCAAGAATAATTTATTGAGTAGGTAAGACAAATACTTTAAAATTTGATCTACAAAATGTTAATGAAAATACTACATTAGAACAATTTCTAAGAATCCTAATAAATGAAGGAAAAAATCATGTAGTTAAATCTATTGAAAATACTATCTGAGAAATAAAACAACATTTAGAAAGCGAATGAAATAGACTTATAAAGGATCAATTTAGATCAGAATATACTATTGCTGTCTGAAAAGGGAAACTTGAAAAGTCTTCTTCTCGAACAGAATACATAAATTGAATACAAAATGGTTGAATACAAAAAGAGTTTGAAAAGTTATCAATGTCACTGATTGAAGATATTTGAAAAAGAAAGAATTCCTCTACTTTTCAGAATTCTTTAAAAAACAGAATGATTGCACTTACAACTTCACAATTTTTAAGCGAATTATCTGGAAAGTATGCTGCTGAGATTTACAAAAAGCTAGAAAAATAAGCGTCTCAATGAAAAATCCCCTATTAATCATCAACGATATACAAAATCACTAAAAGATTTGGATTTGTAAAACACACTAAGACTAAAACCTAACAAAAAAAAAATCTAACACTCACCGTGTCAGATTTTTTTTATAAAGATATATATTTATATTTACTTTTTTGAAATTGCTTTTTTTGCTTTTTGGTTTGTTGATTTTTTGGTTGTTGTTAGTGTTGCTTGTGTACCAAACAATTTTGTTGACAACAAGAGGTAAATCGCTGGAGCAGCCATAAATATAGAAGAGAATGTTCAAACGAGTATTCATGCTCACATAGTATAAGCAAAATATCTTATATCGTTGCTACCAAAAATAAACATAGCCAAGACCACAAGAAACGTAGACAATGAAGTTCAAATAGATCTTCTCATTGTTTGTCGCACACTTTCTTCAATAATAGCTCCAAATTTTATAGATCAAGCTTCAAGTGCTTTTTCATCTGCTTTAGCATTTTCTCTTATTCTATCCAAAACGATAATAGTATCATTGATACTATATCACATAATAGTCAACAACGCTAGTATAAAAATAGTATCAACTTGTAATGTAGGGTCTATCATCATCAACAAACCATACGCTCACGCAGTCATACTTATATCAAAAAACATTGTTCATATAGTAACGGTAGCCAGGATTTGCGGTGGAATAATCTTTCTGATACTTCCAAAGGACAAAAACATATAAATCATAACTAACAATACTCATACTACCAACGACCAAATAGCTCTACTTTTTGCATATTCAGAGACACTAGCTCAATTGACAGATAAAGATAAAACATCATCAGTAGTTGCAATATATTTATTTTCAATCAATGTACTTACAACCAAGTCTTGAAGTGTTTTTGCTTCAGAATCGTTTTTCATAGAGTTTGCGACAAGAAGTGTACTTGCCTCATCATTTGTATTTACAGAAACTTCTGCGGATGTAAATCATGCTTCATCAAGAGCAGCATCAACATCGTTGCGAAGCGTTTGAGATTCTGTAACAGGTTGGATTTGTACCTCTACTCCTCATGTAAATTCTATCGATGGTTTATAATTCAAAAAAAATACTACCCAAGATCAAAGCACTAATGCTCATCAGATCATCAACCAAAAGTATGCTTTGGAAATAATTGGAAAACGTTTCATGACACTAATTATATTACGCAAAAATAAAAAAAACTGACACTAGTCAGCGTCATAGTAGTAATTCAAGCTCAGTTTGCAAGAGCAAGCACAATGAAGCAATTTCGTTAGAAGCGTAAATTATTCTTCAGTCAACTTACTAATAGAAAAATCTGGACTTGTAGTAGAAAGCTTGATATATTCATTATCATTAAAATCTCTTTCAGCTCTTGATATAGCTTTTTGATGATCATTAAGAGAATTCTCATCGTTTTTGTAAGAATCCTTTAGATTTCACAATTTTGTCTTGCAAGATTCTATAGTCTTTTCATTTGTAGCTATAACTTTTTGTAAACTTTCTATCGCTTTTTGTTGTTGTGCAATCATAGTATTCAAGTTATTAATTTGAGTATAATCCATATCATCTGATTTTCTGAGTTTTTTTAATTGTTTCTCGTTATCCTTAAGTGAATTAGACAAACTATCTAACTGAATTTTTATAGATTCGTTTCTTTGAATAGTGTTTTGTAGTTCACCTTTTACAAATCAGTATTCAACGACTGTTGCTTCTATTTCTGCTTTTTTGTTAATAGCTCAAACAACGGTTTTGTTATAATTTATTTGATCTTTATGCTCTTTTTTTATTTTTTGGAGAATATCAACTCTATCATCTAAGCCTTTCACTTGCTTGGCAAGATTTTCTTTGATCTTTAGAACAGTTTGATCTATACTTTGTATTTCAGAATCTATTGATTTTTTTTCTGACACTAAAGAAGACATAAAATCAGAATCTAAAGTAATCGTCTTTCATAAAACTTTATCGAGAATTTTTTGTATAGTTTGTTGACGATCTTGTAATCCGTTTTTATAACTAGCATAGCTATTGATACGAGAGTTCGCACTTTGTATAACTTTAGTTCTTTCTCAAGTTAATGTTTGTACATCTTTATCTAATAATTTTTGTTGATTTTGAGTATCTATTGTAGACAAATCTACTGGTAAAGTTTGATTTTCTTGTACTTTCTTGGTTTGTGTAATAATGCTATTTTGCAAAGTGCTAGTTTGATTAACAGCTTCTTGGTACGCATTTATCAATGTTGTGTATTCAGACACAAAATTACTAGCTACCTGTCAACCATTGTTCAGAGAAACTTCTTTTGCTTGGATTTCAGATCGTTTTGTATTTATATCTTGATTATTTTCAGATAGAGAAGAATTAAAGTCTGACAGCTCGTCAGTATCATCTTGTTGTGTTTGTTCGTATTGATCTTTAAGAGTAGAAAATTGTTCATCCAAGCTAGCTTGCAATTCTTTCTTTTTATCAGTATTTAGCTCTGTATCTGCAATATATACATCTTCATTTAGTAATTCATTTAGATCACTCTTTGTATCCTCAAGTTTTTCTTTATTATCAACGATTTTTTCTTCTAGACTGATAAAATCATTGTTTACAGTTATACCATAGTCAGTCAAAGTTGATTGACTAAATTGTGGAAGTCATTTGTATGATGTACCAAAAATTGCATCTCAATACAGCTGATACGCTGTCTGCGCAAGTTGCTTTTCGTGTTCGGTCTGTTGCTTATCAAGTGTTGCTCTTTGTTCTGCACTAGCTCAACTCATCGAAGAATTTAATGAGTTTATTTTTCAGATAAGATCTTGTATCGAAGTTCTTTTCTCTGAGTATCTATTCATTTGACTTCACAATTGAGATGATAACAAACCAAAGTTTGTTAAGTGTTCTGAAAGTCATGCAGGAGTAGCATCAAACTGTACTGCCTCTGTAGAATTCGTCGTTATTGTGTTATCTATAGATCATAGATCTCACTGATGTATTTGAATATCTCCAGTTGCTGAATTTTCAGTAGGAGGAGTAAAATCTATTGTATTAGTAGTAGAAACATTATTTGGTATTGTTTGTTGTAATTCTGACAAATATGTCTTTGTTTTTGCTATTTCTTCGTTACTTGCTATATCGGATACATTCGCAACACCCGCCAACTCAGTCAAAAATTGTTGTAACGAATCTTTTGTGAGAAATTGTTCATATTTTGGGTTGATTGAGATAGTATTTTTGCCTGCTTCTTGACCAAAAACAAACAGATCTAAACCATCATCTGACACATCTTTTAGACCATTGCTAAATACTTCGACTTTTTGTATTTCAAGATTGTTATAAGATTTGTCACGAAAAGAAAGATACACTCCACCATCTCATGTTTGCACTGTAGGTGAATATCACAATGCGGTCAAAGATGACAAAACATCTCATTTTAAAGAAAATGTTGATTGAAGGTTATCCAAGACATTCACATCTATAATCGCGTCTCAAACTCATTCAAAAGAAGAATTTTCTGAATCAGAACTAAAATCAATAGTAGTTGCTCATGATAAAGATGGATCTGACTGATTCTCTGTAGTTTGAGAGTTTGTAGTTGTCTGATCTGTATTTTGAGCATTTGCACCAAAATCGATAGTTTGTGTTTGTCAATTTGTTCCTGCAGTTGAATTCGTAGTTGAGTTCGCAGTAGTAGAAGTTGCAGTACTATTATTTATTGCAGTATTATTTGCAGTACTAGCAGTAGAATTTGCTGTAGAATTTGCTGTAGAATTTGCTGTTGAACCTCCTGTTGCATCTCCTGTTCACGCTGTTCATACTGTTCCTCCTGTTCATGCTGTTTGATCTGCTGTTCATGCTGTCAGATCTGTATTTCAATCTCAAGCCGTGTCTCATGTCGTGTCTCATGTTGCATCAACTCCTCAACTCAAAATGCTTTGTGCAGATGCAAACAAACCATCTCATCAATCCATTGCACTTAGCAATGACAACACACCAAACATCGCTCTCTGTTCGTCAGGCATAGTATCTGTATGTGCTGTGTATCACAACATCGCATTTTTTGTAGCTTGATCAATACTTGCAATAGCCGCTTGAGCGACATTTTTGATATCAGCTGCAGCTTCTTGTTTCAGATTTGGCAATGACGAACTGATTTCTGTCCATAACATTTGTCTATTCGACAAATCTTTCAATGAAGCTGTAAGCTCAGTTGCGTCAATTTTTTCGTCTCAACTTGTATCAGCTGATTCGAAATGTGTACCTATAGCATCTTTTGCAAAGGACGCTGCCATATGTTTTTTAGAATAAAATCTTTGTAACAAGTATAAACAAAATAACATAATCTGACAAATATTTTCGTATTTTTATACCCAAAATGTTGACTTTTGTTGTAGATAGTATTATTTGTCAATTCAATGTTCACAAAAGCTCTCGTTTTTAACTTGCATCTAGCATATACTTTGATTGATACTTATATCAAATAAAGAACTCTGCCTTTTTTATTATTGTTACTGGATACACTATGCACAACTTGTGAATATCACAATTTCTTTGTCAAAGGATGCGGTACATGATAGCAGTCAGTCTATTTTTTTGTGTAAATATGTTGTGATCTACGTCTCTTGTATATGGGTTTGATACAAGAACAAACTATAGTTTTTTGAGTTGAGATGCGACAATTCAGTTTTCAGATGTAGGAGATACTTCAACAACATGACAGTCTGTAGATATACAAAACACTAGTATTCCAAGTGCGTATGGAGATATCGTAGCTCCTGTGCTTTTTGACGGATATTGACTTGTAGGTTCATGATTTAGTTGAGCCATAGCATATAACTTTACGTGAACAAGTATATACGGCACAGCAGATGTAGTCTGGTTTAGCGATGATATGATAACATATGTACAACTCGCGAGTTGAAGTGCACTTTCTTGATGAATGACGTTTGGTGCAAATAGTTTTTGAACTGTGGTTCATTTGCCACAATGAGTAGAACCTTTGTGCAGCAAAATCTATAACGCAACAACAGCACAATGTTATAACGACTTACAACAAGCGATTGGTGCTAGTATGTCATGAGATACAATACGGGTATGATCTGGAACTCGACAACTTACAAGTACTGTTCTTACGACAGACAATATTACAATTCAATGAGTTGACCAAGACCAAAGTTTTGTTGTATTTGACGGAACATGAGATGGTTTCTTTTTGGATCAAACTATGTGAGTACAGCTCAAGGACATCACAATACGTCACAACACAACAACAACATGAACAGCTATTGTGATATGATCTGGTAGCTCCCAAACATCTCTTGATGGAGTTGTAATTACAAACCGATGATGAGAATGAATTCATGTATCTTCAGATGGAGACATTTCTATTGTATGAACAAGGTTTAGTGGACTCAATAGCCAACAACTAACATGAGCTTGAGCAATAACACTAGAGCAATGAGTATGAAACATAACAATCCAAAATTCATATTTTGAAAATAATTACTGACACAGTGTACGTGCTGATCAAACATTTAGCGGAAATATACAGATTCGTAATACTGAGTTTGTTCATAGTACGTGATTTGCTGGGATGACTGGATTTGGAATCATCAATTACAACACATGAATGTTTGTCGATGCAGTTTTCAATCGACGATGAACCAATCTCTGACCAATGGATCTCAATCCTACACCACGATATCCGTACGGTTCGTGAGATGCAGTCAGTTGACTTGTTTTGTACTCTGGATCATGGATTAGACGCAATGTTATAAACTTTGTTGATGAGGTTGAAAATTGACGAACATCGTGAGATTATATAAATATTACTTATAATGATGTATTTTTTGATAGTTTAGATTGGGGATTTACTGATAATAACTGTAACAACGTCACAGAACGAAATACGTTCCCAGTAGGATGATTTACGATTTTGACTGAAGAATATAACAATAAACGTATTTGTTTTCGTGAAAGAGATATCCGATCCAATGAAAATACAAGACGTACAAGAGTGATACGTATAGATCGCACTCCTCCAGACCTTGCTACATCTTGGACAAATGATACACGGTGTAATTCGTGATATTTTATTATAAACGTCACAGGAACTGACACACTTAGCTGATTGCCATCAGCACCATATACTTTCGGCCCGCTAGGTGGAAACATTGGCAATGCTACTTGATCACAAACATATTTTGCACGTACATTTACAACTGCTATTACTGTAACTGACAATGTCGGCAACACTACAGCAAGAACAGTACAAGTCACACCACCACTATGCCCACAACCACCCACTCTTCCAGATGAACCAGAAGATAGCAAAACAGGATGAGGATGATCTACAAGACCATATAAAGACATATGTCTAGATACAAACCCTAATCCAGATCCTTGAGCCAATCAACGAGGAATAGATTATTCACGTAGTTATTATGATAGAACATGTGAAGAAGAGGTTGAGCCAGTTGTTGTAGAAGAAATAGAGGATGAAACACAATCGGACACCCCTCCGACTTTACAAGAACGAACAGAAAAAATCTTACAAAACACGTCATTTGGAGAAGAAATGACATTTGCATATATTTTTGCATATCAACAATGAATTACAACTATGCCAAGTTTGGAAGAAGCAAATCTCCTATGACCGTTATATAGAAGAGATATGGCAAAAATGATAAGCGTGTTTGCGACTGTTTGATTAAACCTCAAAGCAGATAGTTGAGAAGAATGTATTTTTGATGATATGCAATTAGAAACACAAGAGTCAAAATATTACGCTACAGTTTCTTGTCAACTAGGACTTATGGGATTAAAAACTGATGGAACACCTGCACAAAGTTTTTATTCAGATCAAGTTGTCTCCAGAGCTATGTTTGGAACAATATTGTCTAGATTGTTGCGATGATGAGAATACAACTGATGAGTTGTTCGATATGAAAAACATTTGGATGCACTGTTTAGCAAAAACATTATGAAATTTATAGACAATCCAGAACAAGATGAATTGAGATGATACGTTATGATTATGATGAAAAGAATAAACGACGAAGAAATAGTTCCAGAACGTGATTAAATTATAACATAACTAAATTACAACATATCAAGCATATCCTCAAGCTTCGCTAATTGCGAAGCTTTTTCTTTATTTTCTTGTTGTGTGAGTTCTTCTTTTTTTTGTTTTTGTACTAGTTGACGATCTCTTGCTTGTGCTTGTTCTTTTCGTTGTGTGATCACATCTTGTGCGAGAGACACACATTCAAACGCGTCATTGATACGAGGAGACGCCATACGTTGCAAATGAGACGTCTTTTGCAAATAGACGTCCTTACAATCAGAATTGTCTATCAAATACTGCACATGCACATCAAAATCAAACAAATCTTGTCTTTGTATAAGTTGTGTTTGTTGTTCAAGATAGCGAAAAAGTACTTGAAAAATAGAATCTGAGAGCAATCACGATTGTGTTGCCTGTTCCAGTCAGGCGAGTATTTTTTGTTTGATCTGGGTTGTATCTCATTGTGTTTTTGTAAAAAATTGGACTCAGTCTGTCATAGATATCAAAAAGATATAAAATTGAATTAACCTTGCTTTTGTTTGTTCGAAACACTACTACTAGTACTAGCAAAACCCACAATAACTATCAAGAGCAAGTTTTATTTTTTGGCTTTGTTCATGTTGAGAGAATCTATCTTGCAAAGATATACAGACGAACGCATTATCAATACAATTGCACATGATTTTAGTATTCAACTCAAAGCAGTTTTTGGAGTTATTCGAAAACTAATACTGTTGTATGGTATGTATTATTGAGCTATTCGTTTGTGGGATCATCCGTATATTGTTCGATGAACTGCTGGAGTTGCATTCATTTTGATGATAAAATATATTATAGATTTTTTCAATCTGTATTTGGATGCGCTTGTGATGACTGGCAAGTGAGTAAAGGTATTTGTACGAGAAAGTTTGATGGAATACAAGATGGATTTGTTTGAATGGGAGCACTTACAGGTAGTAAGTTTTGAGCAAAGAACCTTTATGGACAAACTCTTTTGAACGGGTGATATTTATATTGCACTTACCAACAATTTCGAATTTTCTTTTGATGGTGTGCATAATCCACAAAAAGCAGTACAACTACTTTTGACGATGAAAGAAAGATTCGTTTGAGGAAAACAAGAACATGAAGAATATGAACCAGAACAAGATCACACGTATGACAAAGAAAAGTTTAATGTATTGGTAGAAACCTTGGGAGAAGTTATTGTTGAATACATGGACAAAAAAAAGATTCGCGATATGCATTAGCTACCATTTTTTTGCTGTCGTCTTTTTGTTTTATAAAAAATTTTTTGTATGATTGGTGTCTATCTGACTGCATTTTTGATTGGTATATGCTTTGGATCATTTGGTTCAGTACTTCTCACAAGACTAGATATTCTTTCCAAAAAAAACATACAAGGCGTGTTGGTAGGACGTTCACATTGTCCATGATGCAAACACACACTCACGCGATACAATTTACTCCCATTGCTTAGTTTTTTGATACAAAAATGAAAATGTTCACATTGTACATTAACAATACCAGCTTTTTATCCTCTCTTGGAACTACTCACAGGATGTCTTGCGTGTCTGACAATTTTTTTTGTTACAACCTATTGATTTGTACCAAGTAGTTATGACATCAGCCCAATAGAAATATTTTTGACACAGTGATTTCGATTATTTTTTGGAATACAACGATTGTTTTGATTGTTATTGGTATGGGATTGCAAAACACAATTTTTGCACGAATTTATTTGGTGGGTATTGATGATAGTTGTTATTACTTCACATGCAGTCCTTAAGCAATGAGACCTCATCAACGCACTCAAATGGATTGTGATTTTTGTATGAGTATTCACGTCATTGTATGTTTTTGCACGCGCATATGCTCATTACAAATACAAAAGTTCTAATGTAGAATGAATTGGCATGTGAGATATTTTTTTGGCTGCTAGTATTGGAGCGATGTTTCCATATATATTGTCGGTACATGCGATTGCATTTACACCCCTCAACGCCATATCTTTGATGAGTTTATATTTGGTACTTTGTAGTTGTTTGTGAATACTTCATCGATGTTTTCTTACATATTATTACAAAAAAAAATCTGACACGGTTGCATTTTTCCCTGGAATGATAGTCGCAATGTGGTGTCTATTACTATTTTGAAAAGATATATTTTTGCTACTAGCGTGATAATACGTCATGTTTTGCAGATTTCGTGTTGCAAATTTAAACAAAAATGATACAACTAACGTACAAAAAGATTTTAGGTTTACATACTCTATGACGTGAGAATCTTGATATGATATTCAATTATGAGCTACTAATCCATTTTTGAGAACAACATGCACACCCATTGCCAAAATAAACACAGACATTTTGAACTTTGCTGAAGTACTCGTCGATATGATGTGGGAGTTAGATGGAGTATGACTTGCTGCACCTCAAATTTGAAACCCAATTAGAATGTTTGCAATCACCTATCGGGAAAAGGGGAAAGATTGACTAGAATGTGTGTGAGATGATGTGTTTATCAATCCAACAATCATCAAAAAAAGCAAAGAGACGAGTATTGCAGAAGAGTGATGTCTTTCATTACCACAAGCTTTTGGAGATGTCGAGAGACACAAAAAAATCACTGTTACATACACTGATGTCGCTTGAGATACATTTACAAAAGATCTTTCATGATTTAACGCAAGGATTGTACAACATGAAATGGACCACTTGGACTGAATACTCTTTATAGACAAAACTGTGATAGACAAAACAACAAAAGACAAAAAATAATACTAAAACCTACATATTACTTTTACATTCGTACATTATGTTATGGCAAGAACAAATAAAAGATGAATAGCTGCAAAAAAAGCTGTCCAAAAAAAACAAGCAGGAAGATTGAGATGAGCAAAAAGATTTGATTACCCTAAAAGAAAACTTGACCTAGAAGAAGCAAAAGAGCTAGGAGTTATCGGAGTTGTTACAAATCCTAAAGGACATGACTATCATTGGTTTATGAGATGAAGAAAAGTTTGTCGAGAAACAAGAATAAGAATTGATCCAGACGGGTACAGACTTATTAGAACACCATCAGGAGGAACTGAAGTAGTTGAAGCACCAATGTCAGGATGGATTAGAAAAAAACTTATCAAATGAACATGATCATAAAAAAAACACATACACTAAACTCATCTAAAAACTTTTACTCTGACATAGATCATGTGATTAGAGTCTATTATAGATATATTCAACTTTGATCTTGTTTTTGCATCTATGATGCAAGCTTGATCATCAATACGATGATTTTTGGGTAATATGATAGTATATTATCCTCGATTTTTGGGAGTATATATTGGTTTGGTTGTACTTGTAGCTTTGGTACGTTCCATGACACAAAAGAAAATAATTGATGTAAAAAAATGATTTTATCACGAACTAGATAAAACATTTTTCAAATTCTCATTAATGATCCACAAACATAAAACTACTATTCACGATTTTGAACAAACAGTTGCATTGGTGTATCAAAACAAACAAGACATTATAACTTCATCTCAAAAGAATTTCTTATCTGACTTGGATATGTATAAACATGATGTAGGATATTTAGAAAAACTATTGCAAGTAGATATAGTCAAACAAGAACAACGAGACACACTTTCATCGCTTCGTTGATTTGTATATAGAAGCAATGCAATGTATATGATATGTTCTTCACTGTTGTGAGTACTTACAGTATGATTGTCATATGTCCTTTTGAGTTGAAATCAAAAAACTATCTAAATAAAAAAATCTTTAGGAAACTATGATGAGTCTCTTTCTTTCAAAATAACAGACATTACAATATTACCAATCATATCTGGAATTGGAGACGTAATATCTGCAATTTCAAATTCTCAGAAAAGCGTAAAGATGTTTTTATTAGACTCTTTAAAAACTGTTCACTGTCAATTTATACTTGTATCTTCTAATCAGTGTTCTGATTCTTCACACAAAAATAAATGCTTAATTTTTTCTCCATTAGTATCAACAATTTTAACTGTAAGTTCTATTCTATTATCCTTATGTTTTAAAAGTGAAGTTTGTCATTCCATACATTGGAACATAAATCCAAAAGCATTAAGATCACTTACAAATTTATGATGCTCCGCTTCTTGTCCCGATCAATTTCTTGAAGTATAGGATTCCATTGAATTATTATAATATATAAAAATAAATTTTTATTACTTGAGTTATTGTTATATATCACAATATGTTTTGATAATATAAACAAAAAACGCAATTTCTCTCTAACTTACCAAAAAGTAAACAATTTCTTATGCAAAAATTTAAACTACTATTGAGACAAATATTTATATCATATTGTATTAACATCTTCCTGACTCAACTCTAATGTTCAATTCGCAATTCATTCAAGTGTTGCATACGAAAGTGGTGCGATATCTCATTGCTCTATTATTTTGAAATATGAAAATAACTCAGCATTTTTAGAATATCGACACGAAAAATTTTCTTTATCATAAAAAACATTGATGATGTAGTTTGTAATAATTCTCCCTTTTCCCGTGTACATATTTATATCATCAGATACTGATGATATAACAACAAATGAGTGAGGTGAGGACATACTAATTATCAAAATTAAAAAATATTTTATAAATGAAGATTTCTATCAAAACCTAATTGAAATTGACCAAAGTTAAAATTAATAAATTTGGCTCTACTTAACTCTATAACTAAGTTTTCTTGTTCAAATAACTCAATGTTTATTGAATCAAGAATAGATGACGTATCAGCATTATCTAAAACAGATGAAATATCTACACTACAATTTTTTAGGGATAGCTTTACTCTTTCAGTTTCTAATATTTTCAAAAGATTTGAAGAAACATCTAAATCTATAACAACAAACCTCACCACTACCAAATTCGACAAAAAATTCATTTCACATCATTCTGTTATTATTTTTCAATCTAAGATATGAAACAATTCAAAAGAAGTCACAGCAGAACACACAGACTCTACTTCTAACACAAGAACTCACTTACGAATTATATCCACACTTCTATTCATAGATTATGTATTTACAAAAAAAGTACGATAGTATCGTACGTCGTATTTACAAAGAAATCATTGCTAATGTAGTAACAACTTGGGCCTGGCTGGACTTGAACCAGCGACCAATCGGTTATGAGCCGATTGCTCTAACCAACTGAGCTACAGACCCACAAAACACTCAAAGCAACACTTTGTGTAACCAATATATACTTTTGAGAGATCTAAATGCAAGAGTTTTTATTTTATTATGCTAGAAGCAACAGAAGTCTTTCTATCTTTGATTTTGTCTGGTCACACGTTTTTTCATATAGTAAATGTATCAACATTTAGATTATATGTTGGTATTATATTGTTTGCTCACAACAAAGATATCTGTTGACACAGTGAGACTGATCTACAAATCATCAATATGGCTTCTTTCATGATTTGAACATCATCATATCTTGGGTCATTAGCAACTTGTTGTTTGAGTATAGCCTGTGCTTCACCAAGTTTTTGTTGTACATCAATTCATAACTCTTGTCAAACCGCTGCTCGCTTATTATACTGTGCCATAACTCATTCTTTTGAGACATTAGCAAAACTACGGTCTCTATCGACTCATGCAGTGATATCAAACTGCACTTTTGTTCAATCATTGAGATTATACAACGCATTTGTAAACTCTGCTGTTAGAGGGCTTCAATCTGTGAATTCTGCAGAATTTGGTTCAAATTTTCCTCAAGCATCAAAAATAGGCGGTGTTTCTTTTCATTTGTTTGGGTCTTTGACATCAACGATCAAAAGATGGTCTTTTCATGTATAACGTCCTCACATAGTTGCGTTTGCTTCCAATGCACCATGGTTTACAATATTCGGTTTCATATATGCTGAAAGCAATTTCAACAAACTATATGCTTTCGCATCTTGAGGAGTTAGTTTATCAGGAGATTCCTTATACGAATCAATAATTTTATCGTAATTAGCAACATTATTTACTCAACCTGATCCAAACGATTTATTTATTTTTGATTGAATATCTTTTCGTTTTGGTCACATAACGTCTCTCATATACTCAGAACAATCTCAAAGCGTAATATCATTAGGTGATTTTTTAACACCTTCTGAATTCATATATCTAGCAATAAGTGATTTTATTTGATTAGACGATGCAGGATCATCAAAGTTATCAAATAAATCACCAAACTTCTCATGTTTGGATTCTAAAGTAACAAGTTTTGATCATATATCTCATATAGTGCTAGAAATTGATTGTATCTTCTTAAAATGTTGCTCCTTCATGTAATTTGAAAATGAAGCTACATTTCAATCTTTTCACTCTACAGTACCACTTGCTTTGACAAAATCGTTAATTTTATTAGAAATTCACATAATATTTAAAACACTTTCTCATTCTACTCCCAACATATCAGTAAAAGAGACTCTCATCATTTTTACATCTCAAGATCTTCACTCTCTCATAGCCTCTTGTGCTGCTGTTGTTTCTACAACATAAGAAGCCTCTGCAGATTTTACAAAAGAATCAAAGTTCAAATTCATCTGATCATAATGAGATTCTGATTTGATCTGTGTTGCAGATTTAGAGACATTTGCTCGCATATTCATAGTTCACTTTCAGTTCGAAAGAGCTCTAATTGTATTATCTCTCCGTTCAACAAGTTTTTGTAGATCAACAGAAGATGCTGATCATTCAGCGTTCAATAGTTTTATCTTATCTTTGATAGCATATATTGCAGAAATATTATCCATAAGTGCATTGAGATCCTCGTTTGAATCTCACTTCTTGAGTTCATCACTCAAACTTTTGACCATAGTTTGTTCTGCTGGAGAAAGTTGATCTGGATTATACTCAATACGATTTACATCTTCTATTTGTGGCATGTTAGAATTTTATCATAAATATGTTTATAATTTTTAGCTTCTTTGTATCTATTCTGACTTTTATAAATTATCTAATAATGAATCTGCATCATTTTCCTCTTCTTCAAGTCTTTCTGCTTGTTGTATTTGTTTGACGATACTCTGAGATTGTTGGAACAAATCAGCTTGTACATTTTTGTTTTTTTGTTGAATCTTTTGGTTCATATCTGTTATTTGTGCATAGATGCTATCCAAAATATCAACTGGGACACGTTCTGCTTGTTTTAATTCTGCCAAAATCTCTGCAAAAACTTCATGAGCTGATTGAAGCTGTTCTAGCAAGACTAATAACTTTGTTCTTTTTTGAACAGCATCAAGTGACATAAAATCCATATTCTTCTAATTTTATAAAATAGCCCTGCCGAATGGCAGGGTTTTTCGAAAGTGAAAATTTAGTATACAAAAAAAGGTAATAATCTCTATGTTTGAAGTGTTTTTAGTATTCAACAAACATATTATGGAGATTATT